>ERZ779888.984-NODE-984-length-30376-cov-3.302497_pt1 | contig 30376 bp, 29 predicted proteins | sample MGYA00511245_ERZ779888 | MGnify/ENA primary metagenome ERZ779888 (study PRJEB29588, sample SAMEA2155255) | human gut metagenome | biome: human gut; feature: human-associated habitat; material: faeces | place: Denmark | collected 2008/2010 ...
TAAGCGGAAGAAATCAAAGAGACGTGTTTTATGAAATTTTTGGAATTCAATCAAGATTTGTTGCGCTTTTCGTATCAGACGAATATCTGAAAAGGGAAGTCACCATGGAAGAAGCCAATATTGCGATTGCTAAACACTTACATAATGCAACTGTTATACCCATTTATTTAGATGAAAGTTATTTGCCGGAAAAACTATTTGATCCAAGGCAAACAAATTATTATAGATCTTCGAATCCGGCTCAGATTGCTGCTCATCTGGCATACAAAATAACTCAGATAAAAAAGGAAGAACAACTACAGAACCATTGTGAAACAAAAGGTAGAGGGACAATGAATATTTCAGGCAATTGTGCACAAAATCAAATTTTTATACAAAGATAATGGAGTGAAAAGATGAAGCAGACGCAGGTAAAGAAGAACCCCAAAAGGAAGAATGCGATACAGAGGTAATAGAGGAGGAGTTTGCAAGCTCTGAAGATCTTGAAGAGAAGAAACAAAAGTTATCTGAGTTTAATGCGCATGATAATTATGCTCAAGAACAAATATTTATTCAGGATCTTGGAACCGGTGGAGTTCATATTCATTATCATGGGTTAAAGGAAGAAAGCGGTGAGGGAGAAAAAAAGTATGATTTAAGAGAAAAAAGGGATTGTATTGAGTTTGTTGAAAAATATTTTTTAACAGAAAATTTCGTACTGGCAATAATTTTACTGGCGTTTAACAGTGTTTATATAGAAGATATTACAGATTTAAAAAGGAAAGTACAAAAGTGTTTTGAAGAAAGAGATAACAAGGAACAAACAGAGCAGAAGAAATATGTAGCGATCGACACAGTATTAAAAATGATAGGCGGACAGAAAGTCGAGCTTGATAATAAACAAATTTGCCTAAACCTAGAAGATGAATCTGGAACGGCATTTCGAAACATGCTTGAACAGTTTCCAGATTTACAGCAAGTAATTCTTGGACTGTTGTTTATGGTAGCAAATGACAAGAAATATTATAAAACATTTTATATTGACAGGGAAATTTCTCTATTGGCAAAAATGATTGATTGTTGTGGAACAATGACTATAAATGAAATTATACCCGCACTTCATCAAAATAATAATAATATATGTCTGCTTGCGGGGTATGTGAATTGGTTGTTTATGGAAAATAAGAGGGAATATGCGCAACAACTGATCAAGCAATGGCTATCTGATAAGAGAGGTTGGTTTTGGATGCCGGTTAGTCTTGTATATGTGTTGCAGGCAGAAACAGAACAAAGCTGTAATTATGAAAATTCACTGGAAAAAATACTTGCGAATAAAATCACATATCTCACAAAGAAGAACGGATTTTTCCTGGCACAGCTTTTAATACAATCAAAAAAATTGCAAATTTTGATTTGCAGGATATTTTACAGGCTTTTTCAGCAGACTGACAACTATGGGAAAAGAAAAGATATTGCAAAACAATATCTGAGACTCATAAGGATGTGCTATTACCAGGTAGATAAAGTCAAATATGAATTGCCCTTGGTAGTATGTGAAAGGTTTGAGCAGCACAGGCAATTAGGAAAAATATTATGGATGGTTATGGAAGAATATTCCTTCCGAAGGCAGCTTTATATAATTTTGCAGGCTTACTTAAAAGAAATTTCTGAATACAGTGTTTCTCAAGAAACAATAAAATACCTTTCTGCGTACTTTTGCAATATGTACCAGGATGAAAGTTACAGGGAGGATGTTATTTCATTTTTAAAAGATAATCAAAATGCAGTATCAAACATGATTTTGGAGAGACTGATTAAACAGAAACGGAGATCAAACGATGAATGAATTTAAAAATGAACTGATTATTAGGGAAGAGCCATTTCATGCAGGTTTGTTTGTTACGGTGCCAAAGTATGACAAAAGAGATTCTGCTTTTATTTTATCTGGAGGAACAGGTGATGATTTTGTGGTGGGAGCGGATACCACGACAAGGGAGATAAGGAAAGGGAAATATACAAAATTGATTGAAGTATCTACGGCTCCTTACTTAAAAGAAATTAGTTTTCCATCTGTCAGTAAGGAAAATACATTTCCTTTTGAAATTAATATCATTGCAACAATACAAATTAAGAATCCAATTGTATTTTATCAAAATAGAAATATTGATGTAGATGCATATTTTAGAAAACTTTTTACATTAGATGTTAAAAAAATTACATGTAAATATAGTGTTTTACATTACGAAGGAATGGATGAAGAACTTACAGAAAAGCTGTCTAAATATAACACAATAGACGAGGGAACAGGATTTGAGTACCAGATTTCAACAGTTGATGCAGTTCCCGGGGAAAAGGCAAGAGAATATGTAGAAAAGTATGGGAAACAACAATTAGATGCTGAATTAAAAAACAATGCCAAAAAAATTGCGGCAGATTACTGTATTGATTATAGAGTGGCAATTCAAGCAGAGGTGGCAGAAGGTAAAATTTCTGAGGCAGAGGCAATCGAAAAGATTGAAAATCATCAAAAAATAATGTTTGATGAGCAACTGCGCAGAACGTTAACGTTAAAGGAAAGTGGTATGCTGACGGATGCTGAGACGAAAAAACATGTCAAAAGAGAATTGTTGGGGATAGATATAAGACAGCAAGAGCATGACGAGGAAAAATATGAAGAGCGTAATGCTATCCAAGTCAGCGATTTTTATGCAGAGGAAGAAACATGAGTTTTGTTGTGGGATTTTTTGAGACAATATCAGTTGAATGTAGAGTGGCATTTTTAATGTGCTTTGTATTCTTGTTATGGCTGTTGGTGGGAAGAATAATTCTGTGGATTATGTCGGGTATACCATTTCTGCTGATCAAGCTTCACAGGTTAATATATTGTATAGTTCAAATACCAATAAGTTTTTTACATAAGAAATTTGGCAGTGCACTTTATAAAGCGGATAATGGAGTAGCAGTAATAGGAGTGCATATTGAAGATTTATTACAAAAATGGTATATAAGGTGGCATGCAAAAGGAAAAACTAACAAAAAAATAGAAATACTATGTTTCATCGTGATATATATCATTATAGTTGTTCCGCCGAAAGTGTTCTCAAATGATAGTGTATTATGTATCCCGGGTAACGTTTATTGTGAGGAAGAGAGTAAATTAGTTAATAAAATAGAAGCGGGGCAAAGGAAGAAGGTAATAACTGATATATCTGAAGAGGTTATGCAAAATGAGGATGAGACATTTGAGGTTACAGAACCTGATCTGATAGAGTTACGGGTGGTGGGAATAAGAACGGCATTATTAATTCGTGATGTTCCCAGTGTAGAGAGAGGGATTGCTTTAGAACGTTTGAAAAATAATGATGTGGTGAAATGGAGCGGGCAATTAATTTTTGCAGAAACGGAAGATAATCACAAAGAAGCATGGGTGAAAATTATATCTCAAAATGGTATTGAAGGGTGGAGCCGACTGGATTACTTATGCCCAACTCATTATGAAACGGAAGAATATCAGGTAAAGGTAAAAAGTACAAAGGAAGAAACTGTAAATGATCAGTAAGGATACAGAATATTCAATGCTTAAGCAGGAAATTATCAGTACGACGGATATAATCTCTAATATTACGCTCGCAATGTACACTATTACAGTGTCAATAATCGTATTGGCATTTGAAACAGAAAATGCAGTGATTTTTTTGGCTCCTTATATTGTTTTGTATCCCTTTCAGAATATTATCAACAGAAAAAGAGACGGTATCAATAGAATTGCAGCATACATTGCGGTTTTTCTGGAAAAAGAAAAAGGATGGGAGGGACAGTATAACCGATATTATGAAGTCATGCGTGGTTATAACAAAGGTTTAATGCTTACAAGAAAAGTGTGGAATTTTATCATTGGAAGGACAAATTCCACACAACTGGGTCTGTTGTCAACAGCGCTGTTTAACTATTTCTATTTTAAAACCGTTCAAATTGCAGACATAGGAATTAAAGATGCAGCATTAGTGGCAACATCGATACTGCTTTTTGTTGTATTAGCGTTCGAAAATAAAATTATTATTTCAAATAAAGATATAAGAACGATGTACATTGAACAACTGAAGCTTTTAAAAAAGTCTCAGAAAAAATAAGTTCGCTACCTCCCAACCCCAAAGCAGATCCTAAGCGCCAGTTCACCGCCCAGGGAGGGGCGAAGCCTTTCAGGATAAAAAAGTTTTTTGAAATAGCGCAGCTTTACCCCGGAGTGAGCACGGAACAGCTCCAGAGCTTTCTGATCGTGAGGGCTTAACTGACTGCCATATTCTTCAAAGAAGCGTTCCAGAATAAAGTAATATTCAGAAAGGCCGATGCCAAACAGATCGTTTTGGATCCACTTGCCAATGAGCTGAAACTTGCTTGAGTTAGCGTAAGTGACAGTAGAGGAATGCCTTCTGTATTTGGCGGTTTGTCTGGGGTCGTAGATAAATTTCCCCATAGAAGCTGCAATCTTCTGGCACCAGCCATCATGCGGAATTTTGTCGAGACTGGAAGCAGAAAGAGCTTTTTGACGCAGCGATTCATTGATAAGGATGGTAAAGCCAAAAGCCGGCGTATAAAACATAACATCTTTAAAAGCGATATGATCAGACATTTCTACAGGATTTCCCGTGAAATTCATATTTTCATCACAATAAATAAAAGAGGAAGAATAGAGAAGGGGCAGAGCTGCCTCTTCTTTTTCAAGTGCTGCAATGCCGCACTCCACCTTGTCAGGAAGCCAGACATCATCCTGGTCGCAGAAGGCATAATAATCTGCAGAACCGCATTCGCGGAGCAATAGCCAGAAGCTGGACATATATCCCAAATTCTTTCCATCAGGAGGAAGAAAGACGATTTTAGGACCGGAAGTATCTTGGGACACCTTTACATAATGGGAAATAATCTGAAGGGTGTCATCTTTGGAACCATCATCGCGAATGTAGATGGTGATATTGGGATAGGTTTGAGACAATAAACTGTCTAACTGCTGAGAAAGATATTTTTTCCCGTTGTAGGTAGACAACAATATATGAACCTTTGGTTGAATAGATGGCATGATGACACTCCTTTGCAGTGCTATTTTTTACTGAACCATTTGTATTTGTTGATTCCGATCAGCTTTGAAAAGAGAATACGGAACCAGGGGCAGAGCAGTGTGATCACATTTAAAATATGGTAACAGAGCATATAAAGCCTCTGGCCTTTTACAGGGGGATCTTCCTTCCAGGGGGACAGTTTCTTGTAATAAGCAAACTGCCTGCGGTATTTATTGCGGTTGCCTGCGATCCATGGACGTTCATCCCCCATGTAGTGTATGATGGAAGGAAATTTTAGGATTGCTTTATAGGCTGATGGAGATGCAGTATCGTATGCCGGCTGCAGCTTTTTTACAAAGTATCTGGGGAAGTAATACAAATTGGTGGAAAGATTATAGGTGTGACTCAGACAGAGGATTCTGTCCTTGCAGCAATGATTGATAATGTCCTGATCATTGTATAGCAGCTTTCCGCCCATAGACCGGTAATATTCCACAAAGACCGGCTCTATCTTTTCCTTTCTCCATAGGGATAGGTTTACAAGTAAAACCCCTGCATTGTAATAAGTCTCATGTTTTTTAATACCAACCAGAGCTTTTTTTTCTACAGGCATATGAAGCTCCGGAACAGCGGCAACAAGATGATCCTGGAAGGGAATGGTTTCAAGTTCCCGAATGGATCCGTTTACAATAATATCGCAGTCTAAGTAGAGAATGCGGTCTATACTTTCAGGCAGATAGCTGCACAAAAAAAGTCTGGAAAGAGTAATGGGATTGTAACCGGAGGTGTCAAAATCAAAGGGCAGATACCGGGTAAAATCATGAATGTCAATAAAGCAGATCTTACGGTCATAGTGTCTGGCAATCTGCAGCAGATGCTCTTTGTTTGCACTGCAGATAGACTGATCAAGAATATATACTACTATTTCATTGATTTCCCGGTTGTTGTCAAAAAGAGATAACATGGATATCCCGAGAAATTTTGCATAGTCGTTGTTGGAAGCATAAATAATATTCATAGCTATTCTCCAATATTGGATTTAATCATTATCTGTATTTTAAATGACAGATATGTAAATTGCAATAGAGAAGATAAGTGCGGTGATGGTAGACAATTATGGTGAGATGATGGTAAAATAAGCAGGAATATAAAGCAGAATAAGGTTCGTCCTGAAATGAGGATCAAGATGAGATGTTTAATTATTATCCCGGCTTATAATGAAGCGGCAAATATAGAAAAGGTTGTTGATAATCTGGTACAGAATTATCCTCAATACGATTATCTTGTGGTCAACGACGGCTCCACAGACGATACGGGCGTTGTATGCAGGAAGAAGCATTATCAATATGTAAATCTTCCCATCAATATGGGGATCGGCGGAGCCGTTCAGACCGGTTACTGTTATGCCAAGGAAAATGATTATGATACAGCAGTGCAGATAGACGGCGACGGACAGCATGATGTAAGCTTTTTGGCAGAAATGCTGAAGATAATAGAAGAGGGACAGGCTGATGTGGTCATTGGCTCCCGGTTCGTGGAAAAGGAAGGCTTCCAGTCATCGGGCCTTAGAAGAATAGGAATCAGGTTTTTAAGCTTTTTGGGATGGCTGTTGACAGGGATCAGAGTGAAAGATATTACCAGTGGATACCGGGTGGTGAACCGAAGATTTATCAGGATCTTTGCAGAGGATTATCCTTCCGACTACCCGGAACCGGAGGCTATGGTTATTGCATCTGTCCATGGCGGTAAGATCATGGAATATCCGGTTGTGATGAAAGAAAGGGAAAGCGGGGCAAGCTCTATTACGTTTAAGAAATCAGTATACTACATGTGCAAGGTTACGATTGCAATGATGATCAGACGATTGAGCTTTGGCGTTAGGAGGCAGAAATGATACCATCTTTATTAAGGGTTACACTTTCCATAGCGGTGATCTGCTATTTTATAATCATCCTTTATTATCTCAAAAGGAAAATGCTTGAATTGAAGTACACATTGATCTGGCTGGTTGCCGGTCTTGTGATGGGGATCATGATTTTCTTCCCCGAGCTTCTTGTGCTTTTTATCAGGATGTTGGGCATAGAAAGCAATATGAACGGTCTCTATGTTCTGTGTATCGCCTTCATCATTGCGATCCTTATGACGCTTACTTCCATTGTTTCAAGACAGGCTATGAAGATCAAGATTTTGACCCAGCAGCTCAGCATGGTGGAAAAAAGGATCCGTGAGCTTGAAGACGAACAAAACGTATAGGGAATCAGCCGTATACCGTTATGTGGCGTATGGTCTGGAGAAGGCTGACAATTGCACCGGCTGCTCCTGTGATAGAGAGCAGAATAAAGCACAGCCTGTTTTTCAGAAGATGACAGGAACGCACCAGTATGCTGCAGCAGAGGATCAGAGCAAAGTAAAAGAAGGAGCTGGTACGAATGACGGAGGCGGAAGCCGTAGTGGTGAAGCCTACTGCAATTTGGGGCAAAAGCCCAAACAGTACCAGGATCCAGATAAGCTGCAGGGACAGCTTGGAAAAATCAGTCAGATAAGCCATTAAATATAAGATAACCAATATCATTATCGTGGCTGAGAACATAGCGCAGTATTGCTCAGGCTGTGAGCCAACAATGAAATCATCATCAGGATAAATGTAGGTAAGCTGTCTGTTTTTTAGGGTATAGAAAACAAACATATAGCCTGTCCAAAAAAGATCTATGGCAAAAGGAACAAAGGACAGCAGGCGTATGAAGGTGTTTTTGGTTTTAGCAAGAGTGCAAAACACAAGAACAAGACAACAGAGAAACAAAGCGGTATTCGGGATGGAAACAAAGTGGTAAAAGGTGGAGTTAATGCCAACACGCAGGTGCCCCAGGAAAGTCAGTTCAACAAAATCAGAGGTCCCGTGATAGATACCGTCATATTTCATACGGTTCATATTTCCAGGACATGCGAGGAAAAGGATCAGGTTAAGGAGGATGGCGAAAAGCCCCTCCACATACAGGATATAGAAGGATTTGTTTTTGGCTGACATCAGAAATAAAACAATCCAAATGAGCAGCAGCACAATGGACATAATATCAAAGTTAGCGGCGTAAAGAAGAGCAAGCCCAAAGAAAAGATAGTTATAAAAAGGGAGTTTATTTCCCTTTGAGGCTGACAGTAAAACGGAAATGCCGTAAAAGGAAAGTGCGAAGCACCAGGTATATACCGTGGTGGTGGTGATCCATCCGGCGGATGCCATCAGACAGTAAGGAAAGCACAGAAAACTGAGAGCAAGAAAAAGAGAGTATTTTTTTGCACTTTCTTCATTTAATAGTGGAGTATAAAAGCATATAATCTTGTTGATGGAATGGTAAAGTAATAACACAAAAAGAACGTCCATTATTTTCCACAGGATATTGGGGAAATATCCGATTATGATCCCAACTGCCTGAACAAGAATGCGGGAACTCCAGGAATGATAGACATTATCCATGTATCTTATAAGATCAAAGTTATTTTTTGCCAGTGCAGAGCAGGTTACAATATCATCCCAATAATCAGTCTGCATAAAAAGATGAAGAATAAGAAATATACCAGCAATAACGAAGTAATCCCAATAAGATTTTAATTTATCAGTTTTTTCTTTTATAAACATAGGTGTGATCCCCCTTTTATAACCCAGATTATTATATTTATTTGGATCGTATAATGCAAGCTAGATATTCAAATTAAGAAAATACTAAGAAATGATTTTCATTGGAAAGGATGGAGTTTTATGTTTGAGAATATGACAAAGGAGCAGGCCAGAGATCAGATCCTGCAGCTTGTAGGCGGATATTATGAAAAATTTCATAAAAAGAAGCCTTATGAAGAAGGGGACAGGATTCCCTATGCATCCAGAGTGTATGATGCAAAGGAAATGCAGAACCTGGTGGACAGTGCGTTGGAGTTTTGGCTTACATCGGGCAGATATACAGATGAGTTTGAAAAAAAGCTTGGGGAGTATCTGCATGTGAAGTACTGTTCCCTTGTGAACTCCGGTTCATCGGCTAATCTGCTTGCGTTTATGGCATTGACTTCGCCGCTGCTTGGAGAAAGAGCTGTGAAAAGAGGGGACGAGGTGATCACAGTGGCAGCAGGATTTCCGACTACGGTTGCCCCTTTGATCCAATATGGCGCTGTGCCGGTATTTGTGGATGTGACCATTCCCCAATATAATATTGATGTGGACATGCTTGAAAAAGCATTGTCTGAAAAGACCAAGGCTGTGATGATAGCGCACACCCTTGGAAACCCTTTTGATCTGAAGGCAGTTAAGACATTTTGTGAAAAGCATAAGCTCTGGCTGGTGGAAGATAATTGCGATGCGCTGGGTTCCACTTATGAGCTTGACGGTAAGACATATTTTACAGGTACGGTAGGGGATCTTGGTACTTCCAGCTTTTATCCGCCACATCATATGACTATGGGAGAAGGCGGCGCCGTATATACAAATGATCCGCTTCTTCATAAATGTGTACGCTCTATGCGGGACTGGGGAAGAGACTGCGTATGTCCCTCCGGAAGAGACAATCTGTGCGGACACAGATTTGACAGGCAGTATGGGGAGCTTCCCCTTGGATATGACCATAAGTATGTTTATTCGCATTTCGGTTACAATCTGAAGGCCACGGATCTTCAGGCAGCCATTGGATGTGCGCAGATAGATAAATTCCCATCCTTTGTGGAAAGACGTAAGGAGAACTTCCAGTATTTGTATGAAAGATTAGAGAAGCTGGGCGAAAAATTAATTCTTCCTACCGCTTGTCCCGGATCTGACCCAAGCTGGTTTGGCTTTTTGATTACCTGTAAGGAGGGAACAGACCGAAACAGTCTGGTTCGTGGACTTGAAGAACAGGGAATCCAGACCAGAATGCTGTTTGCCGGAAATCTGACAAAGCATCCCTGCTTTGATGAGATGCGCAGCTTAGGAAAAGGTTATCGGATCGTAGGATCTTTGGAAAACACAGACAGAATTATGAGAGATTCTTTCTGGATCGGAGTATATCCAGGGATGACGAAGGAAATGCTTGACTGTATGGCTGATAGGATCATAGAACTTTGCAGTTAATGGGGGATCAAATGGGAAACGGCGAAATAAAAAATAAAAGAGTGTTTTTAGAGCAGTATCGAGGCAGAAAAGTGCTGATCACGGGACATACAGGATTTAAGGGAAGCTGGATGTGCCGGACGCTGTTACAGGCTGGAGCACAGGTATATGGTTATGCCCTGGAAGCGCCGGAGGATCCGGCTTTGTTCCGAATTCTCTCGCTGGAAAAGGAAATGGCTTCTGTGATTGGGGATGTACGGGATTATGAGAAGCTGTTTCAATTTATGAAGGAGTGCAGACCGGAAATCGTGATTCATATGGCGGCACAGCCCATTGTGCGGGAATCTTACAAAAGGCCGGCCTATACATATGAAACGAATGTCATGGGAACGGTCAATGTATTAGAATGCATTCGTAACCTTGAAAGCGTGCAATCGTTTGTGAATGTCACAACGGATAAAGTATACCTGAACAGAGAATGGGATTGGGGATATCGGGAAAATGAAGAACTGAATGGCTTTGATCCTTATTCTAACAGCAAGTCTTGTTCGGAGCTTGTGACCGCCAGCTACAGACAATCTTTTTTTGAAGATCGTGATATTGCAATCACCACCATGAGAGCCGGAAATGTGATCGGTGGTGGAGATTTTGCCGTGGACAGGATCATTCCAGACTGTGTGCGGGCGGCAGAAAAGGAACAGGATATTTTGATCAGGAACCCAGATTCGATAAGACCTTATCAGCATGTGCTGGAGCCGGTGCTTGCCTATCTGAGAGTTGCAGTGGAGCAGCTGCAGAATAAAAAGCTGGAAGGAGCCTATAACATTGGCCCTCAGGAAGAAAACTGCATTACAACGGGACAGATGGCAGATCTGTTTTGCCAGAAGTGGAAAGAACTGTCGGGCAGAGAGCAAAAATGGGTAAGCGGCAGCGAGAAGGGACCTCATGAGGCAAAGCTTTTAAAGCTCGATTGTGCAAAGATCAAATCGGTATTTGGCTGGAAGCCTGTATGGGATATCAGACAGACAATGGATCATGTGACAGAATGGTACTATGGATATGTAAATGGTGCAGATATGCTGCAAATAACGGATGAGCAGATAGAAAAATATACGAAAGCGATGTAACAAGCACAATGAAAAAGACAATTATAGTAATGCCCGTTGCAAATGAAGAAAGCACCATGGGGAGAATTTTGGATGAAATTCTTTCACTGCCGTATGATAATCTTTATATATATCCGGTAATAGACAGCTATTCTAAAGACCGCACGGAAGAGATCATCCGGGAAAGAGAAAAAAAGAGCGATAAGGTAAAATGTATTTTTTATCAAGAATCAAAGGGAGTAATTTCCTGTTATCTTGAGGGGTTTAGGCAGGCTCTTGCGGATGGCGCAGAGCGTGTGATCGAGATGGATGGAGGAGGAAGCCATCTTCCGGCGGAGATCCCACAATATCTTGAAAAGCTGGATGAGGACTATGAGTGTGTCTGGGGGTCCCGGTTTATGAAAGGTGGATCCATGGAGGATCAGCCTTTATACAGAAGAATTCTGAGCCAGGGGGGAACCTGGCTGTCAAATCTGGTGCTGGGAACCAGACTGAAGGATATGACAAGTGGTTTTGAAGCATTCCAAAGGGCAGTTTTAGAGGGCCTTAAATTTGATGAATTTTTATCTACCGGCCATATGTATCAGACAGAGATGCGCTATTACTGCAGAAACAGGAGGACAGTGGAGGTTCCTATTCATTACGAGGGAAGCGCTTCCAGCCTGAAAGGAAGTTCCGTGACGGAAGCGCTGCGTATTTTGTTTCAGCTCAAAAAGCATGAAAAACAGGTGTGGAAATAAGAAAAGAGGGTGTCGCAAAGATCAGACTGCAACACCCTCTATGTTTTTGTAAAATGCTTTAATTGGGTAGTAATGTCATCTGCCAATAAGTGTTTTTGCCAGTTCGGTGACAAAAAATGACATTTTAGTGACATTTCCACCAAAATAATTTATTTTGTGCTACTCTATATTCATAGCAAGCAACAAGTCGATGTTGTTACTTACATATTCCAACTGCTTGGCATTTAATGAATGCAGCTTCGTTGTGATCCGCATGATCTGCGGAGAAAGAGAAGGATCATCTGAAATGTCAGACGGAACAGGAATTTCAACCAGAAGTGCATCGATAGGAACATCCAGTGCATGTGACAAGTCAATGAGCCCCTGAATGCTGGTCATGGATTGACCGTTTTCAAGGCGGCTGACAAAACTGGTAGACCAGTCCATAATGTCTGCCAGAGTTTGCTGCGTCAGGCCTGCGCGTTTCCGATATTTTTTGATTTGATTGCCGATGCTGGTGTAAATGTCCTTTTCCATCATGAGAGATGATTTATCCTTTCGTTTGTATAGGGCGTTGTATACAAAAGAGCTATTGCCTACGGTAATAGTGTATCAAGTTTTGAGACAACAAGACACAAACTAATACGCACAAAAAGTTTCCCAATATGCGTATCCGGTGCGAGGAGCGTTCATTTGGAAGTCAATAGGATACAGGTTGAGGCTGTGAAACTGGCAGCAAGAGGCTTGCAGGAAAAGGGTTTATCGGCAGAAGAAACGGTACTGGAAAGTATTCATTATCTGCTTGGATGTTATTTTCAAACAGGAAATGAGGAGTACCCCAAAACGGCGTTACAGCACATGGTTGCTTTGCTGGAAATGGGTTTCTCTTATGAGAAGCACAAAGAGATTTTTGATCAGGTGGTTTCTCTTGCGGATATTCAGCGGGAAGATCTTCTGATGGCTGGGGATGTGCCAAAGGAAGTATATCGCCTTACCAGAAATCGAATCCGGACGATCATAGGCCGCTGGAGGAGAATAAGCAGCGAAGATATGGGACTTAATCAGGTTGTGGATGATATTTATACCAGGATCCACAGAGGTGAGGAGGGGAGTTGGGACTACACCAGCCAAAATAAGAGCGGTAAGGTTCTCAATATGTTTAAACTCACTGTTTCTCAAAATGAAAATATTTTGTATGATGTTGGAAGAGACAAATATTATTTATTTCGGAGATGAGGAAAATGTTCAGAATAGCTGTAGTTGACGACAATCTTGAATATGCACAGTTTGTGAAAAAGAAGATCCATGAGATCCTTTACAGGGAAAAGGTCGTTTGTGATGTGGAAGTCTTTGACAAGCCCATGGCTTTTCTCTGTGAGGTATTGGAAGAAGACGCTTTTGATGTATGTTTTCTTGATATTGAAATGCCAAGTATGAATGGACTGGAACTGGGGAGACAGCTCAGAAAATTTGGCAACAGAATCATTATCGTCTATCTTACAGTACATGAAGAATTCGTCAGAACAGGATATGAAGTAAAAGCGCTGGACTATATTTGCAAAAAGGACATTAAAAGAGATCTCCCTGTAGTGTTGAGAAGGCTATCAGAGGAATCTGTAGATGACAGGAAAAATGTGTACCTGATCACCGAGAGGTTAAGGACAGAAAGAGTTCTTTACGAAGAAATCATTTATGTGTTCAGGAGAGGCCAGAATGTAGTATTTGCATTAACAAGAGGAGAAGTTATGGAAAGGAACGCCTTGCAGCGTGTGATGTATAAGCTGAAAGGGCGGGAATTTGTTCAGATTGAGCGAGGCTATATCGTAAATTTAAATCATATTGTCAGGATCAAGGCAAGAGAAGTCTACCTTACAAACGGACTATCATTCCGTGCCAGCAAGGAACGTATTGATGAGGTTCGTGAGAGAATGCAGGAATATTGGGGTGGAAGCAGATGATGGAAGTAATCCAGGCGCTGATCTGCATCTGGGAAATGGGGATGTTATTTTATGCTGCATTCCAGCTGCTGCCACAAAGAAGGATGCATGTGATCACCAAGATTATTTGGTGGATGTGTGTGGCGTTGGATATCTTAGCAATGATATATCAAAGACATTTTTTAATGTATTCAAGGTATTATTTGTTGGTGGTGACTGTAATTACATTTGTGCTTACGATCTGGAAATTTGATGTTGCTAAGATTGATGGATTATGGGGTGTTGCTACATATTTTGAAACTATTTATTTTTTAGATGTATTTATTACTATTGTGTTTTCAACGCTCGCAGGAACTGACGAAAAATTTTTTCAATATATTTTTTACAATATTACTGATGAGAGAATATTAATATATTTTATAGGGCGTATAGTAGTGCTTGCACTTATAATAATGGGATCAAGGCGTGCTTTCTTTTTTAGGAGCGTTTATAGAGAAAGCAGAAACCTCCTGCTTATATTCCCTGTTTTGGAATATTTAGCATTAATGCAGTGTGACGTGGTTTTTATCAAGGAAAAACAGAAAATAGGATCAAGAAATGGCCTATTATTCTTTGCAGTATATTTATTTTTATTTGTACTTTTTGTGGTTTATTATGGTTATAAACAGGAGAAAAATCAAATTGCACTCTTAAGCGAGAAAAATAAGGTGATGGAACAAGAGTATCGGAATATAGTAAGCTGGAGCAAAAAGCGCAGTTCGCTGATACATGATGCCAAAAATCACTTAATAGCATTAGAAGGCATTTTGAGCAATGGAGAAACGGACAGGGCTTTGCAATATGTAACGCAATTATTAAACAAGGAAGATGAAAGAGAACAAATTGCATATACGGATGATGCGGTGCTGAATTCTCTTTTAAATGAAAAGATTTCATGGGCTAAAACCCTGGGAATTGATATTAAAATATGTATTGATGATTTGGAAGATCCGTTTGTTGCAGATGTAGACGTATGTGTATTACTTTCCAATCTTTTGGATAACGCAGTGGAAGCGGCAGGGAAGGTAAGTGGAAAACGATCGATCGTTGCATCCTTAAAAGAATTTAGTTGGGGAAATATGGTGCAGGTTGAAAATAGTTACACGGAGCCTTCTAAGGAAACAATTGACAGACCGCAGACGACAAAGAAAAATAAAAGAGAGCATGGCATAGGGCTCCAAAATGTAGAATCTGTAGTGGAGAAATACAGAGGAACTATTAAATACGAACGTCGGGAAGAAAGTTTTTGCGTTACCATAATGCTTTACAGGTAAGTGAAGGCTTTGGGCCGAGGACGTAGAAATAATTATATAATGTGAAAGGAGAAAGAAATGAAAGAAGAAATGATCAGAAGTCAGGCTATGGTGGCTTCAGGTGACTTGTCCCTGGAGGAAAAAAGGATTGCAGAAGTAGTGGCAACACCATCGCCAGACATTACAATTCCAACAGGACTTTTTACAATTTTCTGCTGTTAGTTGAGAGAGAGGCCGCCCTTACCAGGCGGCTTCTTTCATTATAGGAACAGTGAGCTGCAAAAGAAAAGTATTCAGGACAACATGAGGGAGAAGATGGGGAAAAACATATTTAATGCTTTTTATAAGGAATATTTGACCAGGGCGGAAAAGACTCTTGGGGAGATGGGGAGAAATTCGGATGGAGAACTGGTCTTTTCTCTTAGGGAGACGCTGGCAGGGATCAGGAAGAGCCTGGGAAAAATAGGGATCAGGACGCTGCTGGTGGAATTTCAGGTTTGCAGGCAGCAGGAGCTGCTTTCCGGAAATACTCTGGATGAACAGCTTCGGTCTTATGAACGGGATTATCTTTCAGACCGGGAATATCGGCAAAAGATCTTACAGCTTTATCCGGAGCTTGAAAAAAGCTGTGAAATCGTTTTGAGGCAGCAATGTGATTTTGCCGGCCAGGTGATGCAGCGCTTTTGGCGGGATCAAAAGGAAATTGAAACTGCCCTTCTTGGAGGCAGAAGGATCAGGGGGAAATTAACGCTTTTGCTGGGGGAAGGGGATGCCCATGATAAAGGAACAGCAGTAGCGCAGATCAGATTTGAGGATGGAGAAAGCATTTTTTATAAGCCCAGATCCTTAAGGGGAGACCGCCTTTTTTATAAGCTACAGGGAAAAGTGGAAGAACGGATGAAAATGGAAAGAACGCAGGAATTTCCATATCCTTATCTGGAATGTGACGGGTATTGCTGGACCGGGAAATGTCAGCATGAACTGTGCTTAGAGGAAGAGGAAATTGCGGCTTTCTATAAAAGACTGGGGATCCAGCTGGGAGTCGGCTATCTTTTGGGAACCAATGATCTTCATTATGAAAATATGATCGCTCATGGAGAGGAGCCTGTCTGGATCGATCTGGAAACCTTATTCGGAAATGCGGGGGAGAGGGAGCCTTCTGTTCTGACATCAGGATTACTTCCGTCGGCGCTCTCAGAAAGACGATTCAGCGCAGTGATGGGAGGACGAAAAAGCTGTAAAGCGCCCTGGCAGGTTCCGGTGGTTAAAAAGGGAAAGCAGGGACTTTGTGTGGAGTATAAGATCCCGGTTTTGAAGAAGGGAAAGAACTATCCGGGGGAAGAGCTCAGCATCCAAAACTATGAGCAGGAGATTTTACAGGGCTTTTGCGGAGCATATCATTATCTTTCAGAGCTTTCGGAGGAAGATCTTACGGCGCTTTTGGAAAAGGAGATCAGCAGCAGACAGCTTCTTGGGAGCACGCAGCTTTATCAGATGATCCTGGAGGCATCCTATCATCCCTCGGTGCTTATGAAGAATGGCGGAAGGCAGGAATTTATTCAGAGAGTATGCAAGGATCATAAGAGATGTCAAAGAGAACAGGCAGTTTTGCTGGAAGGGAATGTTCCCAGCTTTTATCGGAAAAGCAGCAGCACAAGCCTTTTTTATGCGGGCGGCGGGGAAGAAAAGAATTATTTTGAAGAAACAGCGCTGGAAGAGATCAGAAAACGGCATGCCAGACTTTGTCCGGCGGATCAGAAGCTTCAGACAGAAAGGATCAGACTGTCGCTTGCTATGGAGAAAATAGGAGCAGAGCAGATGAAAAATACCCTGCTCAGGGCAAAGACGGGGAAAAAAGAAAAGCCGTGGGAAGAGCATGCCCTCAAAATAGCAGAAAAGATCGCAGAGGCGCTTGTGATAAAGCCGGATGGAATCACAGAGGCAGTCTGTCTGAAAGAACAAAGCGGAACAGAAGCAGATTTAAGGATCAGCGGCATGGATCTTTCTTTTTATAACGGAAAGGCCGGCATGGCAGTTTTTTTGAGAGCGGTAAATTTGTACTGTGGAGAATACGGGGAAGTATGCGACATTCTGGAACAGGAACTGTTTGAGTATACGGAGAGCGTGACAGATGGAAAACAAAAGGCGGCTTTTACGGATACGGGCATTTTGTGCGGGGAGGCCTCTTTGCTGTATGCTTATCAGCTTTTGTACGGGATGACAGGGCAAACAAAATATTTAAGGCAGGCGGAACGCCATGAAGAGATCGTGGCGCAGATGCTGAAGGAGGATCGTCAATATGATCTCACCTATGGAAATGCAGGGGCAATCCTTGCGTTTTGTAATCAGTACAGGCTGACCGGGCAGAAAAGATCCCTGCAGTGGGCAGAACAGGCAGCGGAGCTTCTTCTTGAGACGGGGAAAGACCAGGATGGCGAATTATGGTGGGAGGCCAAGCGATATCCGGAACGCTGCGGCGGAGCAGCCCACGGGGGAAGCGGTTATCTGCTTTGCTTTGAAAGATTGTCAGACTGTGAAGGGGGACAGGGAAGACGCGGCATAATGGACAAGATCAGAAAGCATGAAGAACGCATTTATGAGCTGGCAGACCGGGGAGAAAAGGGACTGGAACGGGAGGTGCTCCCTTCCTGGTGTCATGGGGGTCTTGGCAGGTGTCTTTTGGATCAGGAAACGGATCCGGCTGAGGCCGAGCGGATCGTGAGAAAAGCAGAGCTTCGTAGGAGCATGAGTCTTTGTCACGGAAATATAGGAAATCTGCTGATGGTGAAGGAACTTGCAAAAAGGCAGTCGGGACTGGAGCAGCGTGCTTTGCGGTTTGAGCAGAAAGTAAATGTAATGCTGACGGAAAAGGGGGTTTTACTGGCCGGGGAAAAATACAGCTATGGCATGATGGACGGACTGGCCGGGATAGGATATGGGTGTTTGAAGCTCTCGGGAAAGATCAGGCTTCCGGAGGTGCTTCTGTTGGAGATATCATAAAAATAGTGTATTATTTGGTAGTAATTGCTAATTTCGCATCCAAAAACTTGTAATTTATAGCCAAAATGAGAAAAAGAATTTTAGGATGCTATAATGTCCTCATAAAGTCAAAAGATATGATACAAGTGTGGGGATGAATATGAAATCGGTTTTGATTGTGGAACGGAATGAAGTTCTGATGGATCAGATGATCAGTCTGGTCAAGGAGGCGGATGTGGACATACAGATCCGTGCTGTGAGGACAGATGGGGAAGCATACCAGTATGCCATGAAGGGAAATGTGTCTCTGTTTATTGTGGATGTGGTGCTCACCACCAGGTTTTCACAGGATGCCTCCGGAATTAATTTTGCAGCGCAGATGCGCATGGTGGAAAGGTATCGGCACACGCCGATCATTATGATGTCCATGCTGGAAGATATAGAAATGTATGCTTACAAGGATCTGCATTGCTATACCTACCTGGAAAAGCCCTTTGACAAAAGACATGTGATAAAGGTCATCCGGGAAGCCTTAGATGCCCCTGTTTCATATAAAAAGAAATATCCTGTTTACTTCAGAAGAGAAGATGTGCTGATCAAAAGGGACGCTGCGGATATTGTATACATAGAAAATTCCAAGAAGGGCCTTACGATCCATTTTAAGGATGAAGATCTGGAGATGGATTATCTGCCCTCAGGAAAGCTTCTGGATGCGCTGAAATATGAAAAGCTGATCAGATGCGGAAGACATATGATGGTCAATAAGGATTATATTGACAGCTTTGATCTGATCAACAAGTATGTCATATTGAAGGACGATCTGGGAACTATCGATATGGGAAAGTCCTACAGACAGAAGTTTTTGAGGGAAATATGCAGAGAATAGGGGCAGGGGAGCAATGATAAAAACAATTGTAGTTCTGACAGAGGATTCCAACCTGATCGATATGGTGGAGGACGAGCTCAGAGAAATTGACAGAAGCATTTATGTAAAGATTACCATGAGTGATACAGAGGCGTATCGCTTTGCCCAGAAGGAACGGGTTACGCTTTTTGTGATCGACAACGAACTGAAAAGCGAAAATGATGAAAAAAATTTAGGACTTCGCACGGCACAGAGGATCAGACAGATGAAACGGCATTGTTATACACCTATGATCCTGATAGGCGCATCAGGGGAGGTGGCCTATAAATCATACAATGCAATCCATGACTGCGCTTATATGAATAAACCGGTTTCACAGGAGCAGATCCATGACTGCCTTTATCAGGAGCTGCTAAGACCCGGATGTGAGATCAAGCACAAATTCGTTCTGATCAGGCAGGAAGGGCTTCTGTACCGGAGGGATCTGTTAAAGCTTCTCTGGCTGGAGAACAGCAAAAAGGGAATGACGCTGCACTTTGCAGATGGGATATTGAAGATCCCCTATCGTCCCTACTCGGAATTTATGAGGGAGCTGGGGTATGACAGGATGATACAGTGCAGCAGGCATTGTTATGTAAACAAAGATTATATTGAAAGGGTAGACCTTGGAGAAGGGGCGGTAAAGCTGCTTGGGGAAGAAGAAAAAATTACGATAGGGGAGGCGTTCGTGCAAAGATTTCTGTCCGATGTATGCGACAGCGTGGCTTTCGCCAAGGACTAGAAATTTTTCATATTTTACAAAGGAGGAAGTGACAAATGAAAACAACCAAAGGAAAAGGGGTACTTATGGCAGCAACGCTGTTCCTGGGGATTTTTCTCGGGGGGGGTATTTTTAGAGGGCACATGCTTTTTGCCTACGCAGCCCAGGTACCTGTAGTATCAGAATGTTATCTTGCGCAGGAGGCAGGAGGGATAAAAGCCGGATGCCGGTTTGAAGATTATCCGCAGCAGGGAGAATATACCCTGACCCTGTACATCAGGAGGGCAGAGGGCGGCAGTGAAACGATCATTGCATTTCGCGAGGAAGCAGGAACGCCTTCAGGAACAGGAGAGATCCAGCTTGCGGCGGCGGATCCTGAAAGTGGAATTTACAGGGTGGTCGTAGTGATCAGAAGGGAGCTTTCCGGTGCTTTTACAGAATGCGGCTTTGTTTCTTCAAGCTATTACCGGGTTACAAATACGGGTGCAGGCATTCTGGTAGAACCATATGAGGAAGGACAGCAAAGCGGCTTTGCAGAAGAGGATGCCTCCCGGGAAGGGGAGCAGAAAGAAGCATATGGCTGTCCCCATACGGAGGGACGCAGGATAGAAACGGTAAGCAGCGCAACCCCTGTGGAGGATCAGGTAACAGCAGAAATCTGTAATAGCTGCAGCGAGGTGCTGAATTATCTGACGGTTCAGGGAAGTGCATACAAGGCTTTTTTAGAAGAGGCAGAGCAAACGGTTAAGAATGCACAGCAAAATGAAACCGTAAGGATCTGGACAGACAGATGGGTAAGCTTTGACGAAAGTGTGATAAGAGCCATCACGGAGCGAAAGGACGTGACGGTTCAGCTTGATTATAGATGGAAGGGAAAGCAGTATCTCCTGGTAATTCCAGCGGGAGAAACAAGAGAAATCATGACAGATGAAAACGGCTTTTGCGGGTTTCGGAGTCTGGATCTGTATTTTCCAGGTGAAGAAGTGAGTTAAAGGGGAAGCAACCTATAAAAGACGGCAGGAGGGCAGCCATGCAGGCGCCTCCTGCCGTTTTTGCGCAGGGAGAGTTTCAAATGGAATTTCGCTATTGTTTTTCGGGGTATAATCTTCTATAATTCTAATAAGAATGTCTTTTAATCAGGAGAACTATCTATGAAAAAATTAAACGGAACAGTGATCGTGACTTATCGCTGTAATGCCCGCTGTAATATGTGTAACAGATACAAAAAACCTTCTCAGCCGGAGGAGGAGATCTCCCTTGAAACGATCAAAAAGCTGCCTCCTATGTATTTTACCAATATCACAGGAGGAGAACCCTTTATCCGCACAGATTTGAAGGAAATTGTCAGTGAGCTGCGCAAAAAAAGTGACAGAATTGTCATTTCTACCAACGGCTTTTTTACAGACAGGATCGTGGAGCTGTGCAGGGAATTTCCGGATATTGGGATCCGCATTTCTATTGAAGGGCTGGAAGAGACCAATAATCAGATCAGGGGGCTGGAGGATGGCTTTAACAGAGGCTACTCCACACTGAAAAAACTGGTGGAAATGGGAATGAAGGATGTAGGCTTTGGCATGACCGTCCAGGATCTGAATGCCAAGGATCTGGTAGCGCTTTATGATCTTTCCAATGAAATGAATATGGAGTTTGCAACGGCATCTCTCCACAATTCCTTTTATTTTGTGGAGGCCAAGAATATTATTCATGACAGGCCCATGGTAGCTAAGGAATTTGAACGTCTGATCAATGAGCTTTTAAAGTCAAAAAGCCCCAAGAAATGGTTCCGGGCCTATTTTAATCATGGACTGATCAATTATATTTATGGACAAAAACGTTTATTGCCCTGTGATATGGCATTTGACACCTTTTTTATTGATCCATATGGAGATGTGATGCCCTGTAATGGAACAAAGGATAAAGAAGTCATGGGCAACTTAAATGAGTGCGCAAGCTGGGACGAGCTGTGGCAAAGCCCTAAGGCGCAGGCAGTAAGAAGCAAAGTGCGCTGCTGTGACAGGAACTGCTGGATGATCGGTTCTGTTTCCCCTGCCATGCACAAATATATCTGGGTTCCTGCTTTTTGGGTACTGCGTCATAAGCTCAAATTCTGGACAAAGCAAAAATACAGTATGTATGAAAATAAGATCGTAAGAGATTATCGTGACGGAAAGGTGTCGAAGGAGGAACTGGATGCCTGCTCTACCTGCGATCTTCATGCAATGGTAAATGACGGTCTGTCACAGAAGTCAAGGGAAAAGCTTGGAAATCAGAAGGAGACTGAGGAATAGGAAGCTGCTATGGAAAAAACAGATATGGTTTCAATTATCATTACAACCTATAACAGCGCTGAAAATTTAAGACGCACCCTTAACAGTATTGAAATGCAGGATTATCCTGCTATTCAGGTCTGTATCAAGGATGGAGGGTCTAAGGACGGTACGGTGTCTGTGATCAGGGAATACGAACACAGCAGCAGATTTCCGGTGATCTGGAGCTCCGGCGCGGATGAAGGGATTTATGACGCCATGAATCATGGCTACAGTCTGTCCTCCGGAAAAATCGTTGTCTTTTTCAGTGATCTCTTTCTGCGGAAGGATGCAGTATCTCACATGGTGAAGGCCATGAAGGAGCAGCCTGACTGTGTGGGAGCCTGTGCGGATCTTGTCTATGCCACGGAAGAAAAGGTGGTAAGATACTGGCGTATGGGACCCCAGAAAAGTATTTACTCAGGGTGGATGCCGGGACATCCAACCCTTTTTCTGAAAAGAGAAGTTTATGCCAAATACGGGCTTTATGATACCAGCTACCGTATTGCTGCGGATTATGAGTTTATGGTGCGGTTTTTGAAGGATCATACCAACCGTCTGGCATATGTTCCGGAAACGATCATCCGCATGTACTATGGAGGTACCAGTACGGGAAGTACGGGAAGCTATTTGAAATCATTACAGGAGGGACACCGGGCCCTCAAAAAGAACGGGATCAAGGGGGCGGCTTTCGTGGATCTGTTTAGGACGATGCGGGTGCTTTCCCAGTTCCTTCCAAGAAAGGCGGAAGAAGAGTGAAAACATATTTGGTTACGGGAGCGGCCGGATTTATCGGTTTTTTCTTATCAAAGGCTTTGCTGGATAAGGGAGAGCAGGTGATCGGGCTTGACAACTTAAATGATTATTATGAGGTATCATTAAAGGAAAGCAGACTTGCCGTCTTAAAGAAGTATGAGAACTTTCAGTTTTACCGGGCGGATCTTGCGGATAAGGAAGCGGTATTTGCAATTTTTAAGCAGCATCTTCCTGCGGTGGTGGTTAATCTGGCAGCCCAGGCGGGAGTCAGATACAGCATTGAAAATCCGGATGCCTATATCAGCTCCAATATAGAAGGATTTTTCCATATTCTGGAGGCCTGCCGCCATTATCCGGTAGAGCATCTTGTATTTGCATCTTCCAGTTCTGTTTATGGTGGAAATAAGAAGGTGCCCTTTTCCACAGAAGATCAGGTGGATAAGCCGGTTAGCCTGTACGCAGCGACCAAGAAATCCAATGAGCTTATGGCGTATGCTTACAGCAAGCTGTATGGAATTCCGCTGACGGGGCTTCGCTTTTTTACGGTTTACGGGCCTATGGGCAGACCGGATATGGCCTATTTTAAATTTGCAAAAAAGATCATGGCGGGCGAACCGATCCAGATTTACAATCATGGAGATATGCGAAGAGACTTCACCTACATTGACGATATTGTAGCAGGAATAGAAAAGATCCTGTGTCATCCCCCCGGAAAGGATGAAAACGGCGCTGCTTACAAGATTTATAATATCGGAAATAACAAACCGGAAAAGCTGATGGATTATATTTCCGTGCTGGAAAGGTGCCTGGGAAAAGAGGCGAAAAAAGAGTTTCTGCCTATGCAGCCGGGAGATGTATACGAAACCTATGCAGATGTAACAGATCTTATGCATGATTTTGACTTTAAGCCGTCCACCACTATTGAAGAGGGGCTGTCCCGCTTCGCAGAGTGGTTTCTGGATTACTATAAAGTGAAATGAGGGATCCATGGCTAAAAAGCTGACTTACTTTTATCTGGTTCCGCTGGAGCTTATGCTTGCGGCGGCAGCAGTCTTCAGCCTGTGCGGAACCACTTATTTTGAACTTTATATGCAGAATGAGGTGCCAAGCTATCAAAAGGATCATCCTTTGACACTGCTTCTTTTTTTGGCCGCAGCTATTTTTCTGCTTTTTGGACTTTGGCTGATAGCGGAAAAGCATTCTGTTATTGCCAAAGGGCTGCCATGGCTTTCCTGTTTTTGGGCTGTGGCCCTGAGCAGCTTTTTTGTGCTGACTTTTCGGTGCGGTGTGGTGTGCGACAGCGGTGCGATCAGTGAATATGCCATACAATTTATGAAGGGAAATTATGAAGCCTTTCAGGAAGGCTCTTATTTATATCATTTTCCCTTCCAGCTTGGGATGATCGCCTTTTTGGAACTGCTTTACCGCCTCTTGGGGGTGGAAAATTTTCTGGTTTTCCAGGTGATTAATATTCTTGCAATCACCGGGATCGTCAGGTGCCTGCAAAAGATTACGGGACTTCTTTTTGAAAAAAAGGGAGTATGTAATCTGGAAATGCTGCTTTCCATGGGAATGCTTCCTCTTTACTTATATGCCTCTTTGGTCTACGGGGATGTGATCGGCATGTTTTTGGGAGTGGCGGCAAGCTACCATGGGATTTTATTTTTGCAGAGGGAAAGGAAAAAAGAGTTACTTTATGCCGGCCTTTTGCTTATGCTGGCGCAGGTGGTAAAATCCAATACTGCCATTATGCTGGTAGCCCTTGTGATCGCCCTTCTTTTAAAAATGCTGCAGGAAAAGAAGGTCTGGCTGTTAGGGTGGATCTTATTGCTTGCTTTGATGTCGCAGGCGGGGGTGGCAGCTGTAAACGGGATTTATGCCGCCAGATCGGGACAGGCCGTCCCGGAGGGAGTGCCCAAGACGGCATGGATCGCCATGGGACTTCAGGAAGCGGTGGAAACGGACAATGGCTGCGGCTGGTATAATGGCTATAATATGCATGTCTATGAAGAGAATGGCTATGACAGGCAAAAGGCGCAGGCAGCCTGTATCCAGAATATTGAACAGTCCATACGGCGGTTTGCCCATAATCCCCGGGATACGGTATATTTCTTTTATCGCAAGTTTGTATCCCAGTGGAATGATCCTTCCTTTGAGTCCATGCTGGTCAGCGAATGGTACAGCCGTTATACAGAAGGAAAATCAGCTTTGGCGGACTCCCTGATCTATGGAGGGGGACGGAGGATCCTTTTGTATGGAATGAATCTGTATCATTTCCTGTTTCTGGTATGTGCGGCAGCAGGAGGATGGCTATTGCTCCGGCACTGGAGGCTTGACAGGGCTTACTACGGACTGAATATTTTTGGCGGTTTTTTGTTTCATATGCTGTGGGAAGCAAAGGGAAGATATGTTTTGGTATATTTTGTAATGCTTTTGCCCATTGCTGCAGCAGGGTGTGAAGGCATAATGGAATTCATAAGAAGGAGACGAGGAAAATGAAAATTGCAGTTGCAGGAACAGGTTATGTAGGGCTGGTTGCCGGAGTATGCTTTGCGGAGATGAACCATGATGTGACCTGTGTGGATGTGGACGAGAAAAAGATCGAAGTGATGCGTCAGGGAATTTCTCCTATTTACGAAGAGGGGTTAGAGGAGCTGATGCAGAAAAACAATGCCAGGGGAACCCTTCACTTCACCACAGATTACCAGACGGCATACCGGGATGCAGATGCGATCTTTATCGGGGTGGGAACGCCGGAAATGCCAGATGGCAGCGCTAATTTAAGCTATATTGCCGCTGTATCCAGACAGATCGCCGAAACGGTTGAAAAGGATTGCCTGGTGGTTGTAAAGTCCACAGTTCCGGTAGGGACCAATGACAAGGTAGAACAGTTTATCAAGGATTTTCTGGTTCATGATGTGAAGGTGGAGGTTGCCTCCAACCCGGAATTCCTGGCACAGGGAACGGCAGTGCATGATACCCTTCATGCAGCAAGGATCATTATCGGAACGGAAAGCAAAGAGGCAGAGGCGCTGCTTCGTAAGATTTATGAGCCCTTTGGCCTGCCGATCGTATCGGTAAAGCGCCGTTCAGCAGAAATGATCAAATATGCAAGCAATGACTTTCTTGCGCTCAAAATTTCTTATATGAATGATATTGCCAATCTGTGTGAACTGGTGGGAGCAGATGTAACAGATGTAGCCAAGGGGATGAGCTATGACGCCAGGATCGGAGCCAAGTTTTTAAATGCAGGGATCGGCTTTGGAGGAAGCTGCTTTCCTAAGGATACCAAAGCGCTGAAATTCCTGGCAGCAGAGCATGGGTACCGTTTAAGAACCGTGGAGGCCTGCGTGGAGGTTAACCAGAAGCAGAAGATCCGTCTGTTTGAAAAGGCGAAGGATCGCATGATCACTTTTAACGGTTTGAAGGTGGCAGTGTTGGGACTGACTTTTAAATCGGGAACGGATGATCTGCGGGAGGCGCCGTCCATTGATAATTTGAGGCTGCTCCTGGCAGCAGGAGCACAGGTTTATGCGTATGATCCGGAAGGGGTAAAACGTGCAAAACAGCTTTTCCCGGAGGGGAGATCAGAGCAGGGAACCATGAATTATGTATCCGATGCAAGGCAGGCCATTGAAGGAGCCAATATCTGCTTTGTATTTACGGAATGGCCCCAGATCAGGGAAATAAGGCCGGAGGAATTTAAGGAAAAAATGCATACGCCGTTAGTTTATGACGGCAGAAATCTTTACGACCCTGTGAAAATGAAGGAAGCTGGGGTCGAGTATTACAGTATTGGAAGATAAGGAAGGGAGAGAGAAGAGTTGCTAGGTATCGAAAGGAAAATAACAGACTGGATCAGAAGGTATTATTTTATTATTTTTTGGATCTTTGCTTTTATTGCAGGCCTTAAGCTGCGGAAAATGGGACTGGAGTTTGTGTCCAGTGATTTTCAGAATTATCTGCAGCCCTGGTATGACACAATGAAGGCCAACACAGGCTTTAAGGGGCTGGTACTTGATTTTTATACTTATTATATTCCGTATATGTGCCTGATAGCCATTGCAACCTATTTTGAAAGCCTTGATTATATGCTGTATTTAAAGGTGATTTCCGTTATGGCAGAGCTTGTCTGTGCGTGCTTTGGAGGGATTTGCGCCTACAGGCTTTTGAAGGACAAAAAAGAGGGGAAGCTATATGCGGCAATTGCTTTTGCGATTATCTGGCTGTCGCCTACCACGATTATGAACGGAGCCTTTTGGGGGCAGTGCGATTACATTTACACAGCATTCATTTTTGTCAGTATATGGGCAATGCTTCGCGAGAAATACAGGCTGGCTTTTGTGTTTTTAGGGATTGCGTTTGCTTTTAAGCTTCAGGCCATTTTTATCCTTCCGGCTTATGTGATTTATTATTTCTGCAGCAGAAAATTTCCCATCACCAGATTTTTGTATATTCCCCTGTGTTACCTGATCGGAGGGCTTCCTGCAATTCTGGAAGGAAAGAGCATAAAGGATACTTATGGAATTTATGTGACGCAAAGTCATGGCTTTGGACAGCTTTCCATGAATATTCCAAATATTTACCGTTTTCTTACCGATGAAGGATACAACTTCTTCTATTCCTGGGGAGTGGCTGCAACCATGCTGATCTTCTGCATTCTGGCAGGTATGGTATTTTACAGGGATTACAGGATCGATGAAAGGATCTTTCTTATCATGTGCGCAGTCAGTGCGGGGATCTGCTGTATGTTTCTTCCGGAAATGCATGAGAGATATTCTGTATTATTCATTATGCTGTCGTATCTTTATTTTATTGTTTATGATAGAAGGAAAGTAATCTTAGCAGGCATTCTGGATGGGATTGCGACGATCACATATTGTCACTGCCTATATGGACTTGACCTGATCGAGCATTACAAGGTGTTTGCAGTGATCAACCTGCTGATATTGTTTTATATGATCGTGGAAACCGTAATAGTATGTAATAAAAAGAAAGCCGGGATCAGCGCATAAAAGTAACAAAATTAAAGGAGAAGAACGCAATGAAGCAGAAACGGATAGAAGAAATAGTTTGCCTGATCGGTATAGCGCTGATTGCGATCTGGGTGGGGATACTTTGCTTTTACCATTTAGGAGAAGCAGGAACTCATAACACAGATGAGGCAAGACACATTGCAAATGCATATGAAATGTTTAAAAATCACAATTTCTGGATTAATACTTATCGACAGGAGACGGATTACTTTAATTATAAGCCGCCGCTCAGCATGTGGTGCATCATGTTAAATTTTCAAATAGGTGGAATAAGCCTGTTTACGGCAAGAGTTTATTCAGCAATCTGCATGATGTTATCTTATGCGGCCATTGTGTTTTTCCTTTGGAAAAAAATGAACCCGTTATCAACCATTTTCTTTGGCTTAGCATTTGTTTCAGGGCTGGATCTTTTCCTTTTCCACGCAGCGCGAAGCGCTGATGCAGATGCGGTATATCTGCTATGTTATATTGGAGCTATGCTGTTTTTGTATCTTTCAGAGGAAAAGCCATATTGCATGATCGGCTGTGGCTTATGCCTTTCTCTGGCTTTTATGGCAAAGTGTATGCATATAGCAACGGCAATCGTTATTTTGCTGTGCTATCTGCCAAGATTATATAAAAGACTGAAAGCAAAACACTGGATATTGGGGGGATTGGCAGCTATAATCCCTACAGGAATATGGGCGGTGATCCGTCTGAGCTATGACGGACTGACTTTTTTCAGAGGAATGATCAGCCAGGAGGTTACAGGCAAAATCATTGCAAACAATAGATATTTTGGATATGTTTTTTATTTCCTGAAGCAGCCGGTGATGGTGATCTGTCTGGCGGGAATTTTATTGCTTGCAATAATAAATAAATCGTTTTCGCTCAAAAAGCTGGTAAAAAGCAGGCTGTATTTATTTGTGCTGTGGGCGGTGGTACCGTTCGTTATTTATTCAGCTTCCGGCAGCTTTACAGAGTGGTATGTATATACATGCTTTTTCCCTGTGTATATTCTTTTTGCAGTGGGATTTTCAGAGCTGTTTCAAGTGCGGAAATGGACGGCGGTCAAAGTACTTTTTTCAGTTGCACTGGGGATATGCGTTATAGTTCAGGCCCGTCAGGCAGTGATTAAGCTGTCGACGCTCAGATATACCTGCAATGTGGATATCAGGGAAGATATGCAGTCACTGATAGCAGACCACCCGGAATATCGGGGAAGCAGAATTTATCTGGAAAACAGCAGACAGGAATATAATCTGCAAAATGAATGGGAGCAGAACTGTGTGGCGGATGCTTATCTGGCGGGAGATCTGCAGCCCATAAATGGAGGAGTGCCGCTGTTTGTAGAAGACAAGGATGCGCTTCTTATCATTTCAAAGGATCTGTTTGAAACCTACAGTAATACGCTGGCAGGAAGAGTGATCCTGGTAGATGGAAATGACTATCTGATATTCAGCAATGACTTTTATTAAAAAGATGCGGCCTAAAAGCCGCATCTTTTGCTGATCAGGTATCTTGGTCTTGCTTTGATCTCATCATAAATCCTAGAAATATAATGTCCGATGATCCCCAGGCTGATCATTAAAATGCTTCCGATGATCAGAAGCAAAAGGATGACGGTGGTAAAGCCTTCCAGAGCGGTGCCGCTAAAATAACGGTACAGGGACTGAATGCCGAGAAGGAAGGCAAAAAGCAGCATCATCCAGCCAAGAAAGGTCACACACTGCATAGGGGCTCCGGAAAAGGAAGTGATATTCTGGATCGCATATCTGGTCAGTTTCACAGGGGACCATTTAGAGGCGCCGATCTGCCGCTCCTGCACCTCAAAGGGGACGGCAATGGTTCGGTAACCGATCCAGGAGGACAGTGCCCGGAAAAAAGGAGCACGTTCCGGCATAAGCAGCAGAGCCTCTACTGCCTTATGGTCCAAAAGCTTAAAATCGGAAGCATTTGACATGTCTACCTGGGCGGCTTTGCTGATCAGATGATAAAAAGCTTTGGCACACAGACCGTGAAGCCTGCTTTCCTTTCCGCGGGAGCTTTTTATCCCCTCGATCACCTCGTAACCCTCAAGCCATAACTGATACATTTGCGGGATCAGTTCCGGGGGATGCTGCAGATCGCAGTCCATGATCAGACAACATCCGCCTGCAGCGGCCTCAAGCCCTGCAAAAATTGCCGCTTCCTTTCCGAAATTCCGGGAAAAGGAAAGCCCTCTGACCTCCGGAAAGCGGGCAGCCAGCTCTGTTATTTTCAAATAGGTCTGATCCTTTGATCCGTCATCAACAAATAAGATTTCAAAAGGAATGGATGCCTGATCCAGAATTTTTTTGATGATATGAAAAGTCCGCTCAATATTATCCTGCTCATTATAGGAAGGAAGGATAAGGGACAGGGTTTTATTTTCCTGCATAAATGCCTCCTTAGGTTTCTTTTTCTAGTATATAAGAAGAAGGACAATGTTTTCAATACCTGAGGGAAAAAGATTGAAAAATAAAATTTTTCAATCGCGAGATTTGTGTCTGCGCACACTTGAC
>ERZ779888.998-NODE-998-length-30095-cov-5.638116_pt1 | contig 30095 bp, 31 predicted proteins | sample MGYA00511245_ERZ779888 | MGnify/ENA primary metagenome ERZ779888 (study PRJEB29588, sample SAMEA2155255) | human gut metagenome | biome: human gut; feature: human-associated habitat; material: faeces | place: Denmark | collected 2008/2010 ...
TGTAAAACTCATAATAAAACATTTTTATGAGTCAACTTTTTTCAGGGAAAGACAGTTTGAAATCAGACATGCCGCAGCACTAACGACAGGTGCGAAGCACTGACATCGGCAAAAGGATGTTTTTTATGTTTTTGTTTCCGTGCCCTCCTGTATTTATCCACTGAACTAAAACGCACACCCCACCCTCATTTCTCTCATAAAAGTGAAAAAGATTGCTGCACATGGGCTATTTAGCTTGCTTAAAACTTCAAAAATTGGCAGAAAAGTTGTAAATTTGCAAGAAATTGTGCGCACGTGTATGCGTGCACGCGTGAAAGGTTTACATCGGGCAAAAAAATGCCTGGCAAATATATTATAACATAAACATGAAAATTATCTTATTATCAGGTGGTTCGGGCCAGCGCTTATGGCCTTTGTCAAACGGAGCACAGGCAAAACAGTTTCTTCGCTTGCTGAAATCACCCGACGGCGAAAAAGAATCGATGGTGCAACGAGTGGTTCGCCAAATCAAAGAAGCGGGACTGCTTGAAAGCATCACAGTGGCAACGAGTGCCGCACAAGCCGATATGATTTCCAACCAACTTAGCGAATACGGAGTTGACATCGTGACCGAGCCAGCCCGCCGCGACACTTTCCCTGCCATAGCACTTGCAGCAGCATATCTCCAAAAAGAAAAGCATTGCCCAGCCGACGAAACGGTGGTGGTGATGCCATGCGACCCCTACACCGAAAGCGGTTACTTCCAGACCATCGCAAAAATGGTGAAGGCTGTGGAGGCTAAAGCTGCCGACCTCGTGCTGATGGGCATCACCCCCACGAATCCTTCCTCAAAATTTGGCTACATCGTGCCACAGGCTGCCGATGCTGAAAAAGACATTCGCCAAGTGCACAGATTCGTGGAGAAGCCAAAGCACGAGCTTGCAGAGCAGTTGCTCACCGAAGGCGCACTGTGGAACGGTGGCGTGTTTGCGTTCCGTCTTGGCTACATCACCTCGATTCTCAATAAATACGTGAGCGCGCCATCGTTTGCTGAAGTTCGCTCACGCTATCAAGAGTTCCCAAAAATCAGCTTCGACTACGAAGTGGCAGAGCGTGCCGAATCGGTGGCAGTGATTCCATTCACTGGCCAATGGAAAGACCTCGGCACATGGAATGCCCTCACCGAAGAGTTGCCCAATCAGACCATTGGCAAAGTGGTGCTCGACCCTGAGGCAAAAAACACCCATGTGGTGAACGAGCTCAGCATGCCGCTGATTTGCCTCGGCACCGACAATTTGGTGGTGGCAGCAAGCAGCGACGGCATTCTGGTGGCTGACAAAGCCCACTCCGAAGAGCTCAAAACCCACCTTGCGAAGCTCGGTCCCGACGCACGCCCAATGTACGAGGAGCGCCGCTGGGGCGAATACAAGGTGATTGACCACATCGAGTTTCCCGACGGTCAGAAAGTGCTCACCAAGCAGCTTTGCATCAAGGCAGGCAAAAACATCAGCTATCAGGTGCACCACCAACGCGAAGAGGTGTGGACCATCATCAACGGCACAGGCCGCGTGGTGCTGAGTGGCGAAGAGCGCATAGTGAAGGCTGGCGACGTGGTGCATGTTCGCCGTGAGCAGTTCCACGCTATCCGCGCCATCACCGACCTCTACATCATTGAGGTACAATCGGGCGAGCGTCTCACCGAAGACGACATCACCCGCTATCCTTACAACTGGGAATAAATAGCAGAATTAACGCATCGGGGGCGTGAAACATCGCCCCACGACGCTAACATATCACTAACAATCAACCCCTTCCGTACCCGATTTGCGAAGTCGGCAAGGAAAACCAAGTTCCCCGATGACTCACCCAACAGGCTGTGTGCAGAGCTGTACAGAGCCGGGATGCTGAAAGAGAAAATGCAGCGCGGGTCATTTTGACCGCAGGCAATGCGCCTGGGTTTGGGGACCTTATACACATTCGCAATCTTTTTTATGGAATCAACAGCCCAATCGCTCCAGTGGTACGCGTTCCGAATGTCGGTACGCACACCCCACGAAGCGCAAGCTATTGCCCGACGCGAAGGCTTTGAAACCTACTACGCATTGCGCAAGCAACTCAAAGACGCATCTTACGACACGCCCACCGATGAAGCATTTCAAGACAAACCAGTGCTTCCATCGGTGATTTTCGTGAAATGCACAGAGGCGTTTGCACAAAAAATGCAAGACAGCAAAAAAATGTGGCCATACCGAATGCCCGGCGAAAAGTCGCTCTGCCCCATCACACAGCGCGACATCGACGTGTTCAGAACAGCCGTGGAATCGGGGTGCCGCAACTTGGAAGTGATTGACGAAAACTTGGCGATGGGCGACAAAGTGCGAGTGCTCGACGGCATATTCAAAGACCAGGAAGGCTATATCGTAAAAATCCGAGGCGACAAACGCTTCGTCATCTCCATACCCGGCGTAGTGGCAATAGCCACCATCTACATCCCCAAGCACCTCCTCGCCCCCATCCCCTAAAGTCCCCCCTGGCTTTAAACAACAAATCATGGAACTTGAAATAATTGACAAAAATATAAACGAAATTCTCGATGGCAGAAAAAACCTTCCTAAGTTTAATCAGCCAGAGCATGCAGGAGTCTGCTCGGCTGGTCCGCTCCTCATTGGGGCGCTCATCGTATGTGATAAAGCGAGAGAAAGCATTAGCACAAGTAGCAATGCTCCAAATGGCGAAGCAAAAACACCAAGCAATTGGGAAATAGACGAATCCCAAGAGAAATGGCTTACAGAATGGGCCAAAGCAAAAGGTGTGTGGATTCCCGAAGCAGAAGATTGGCTCACAAAAAATTATGGAGCAAAAATAGCAGAAGGAGCAGAAGCAAGAGTATATGCTAAAACTGGCGATACACATGTAGTGAAACTACGCACTTCAATCTATGCCACATTAAACAGAGCATTGGAAGCCATTGCGCTACACAACTATCTTTTCCCTGAAACAATAATGAGAGTGATCGGGTTCACACGAGACAGTGATGGGCTGTTCCGAATCATACTCACGCAACCATACATCGAGTGTAACCGACTTGCTACAAAAGCGGAAATCGACACAATGGTAAAAGAAAAAGGATTCTACGACAATGGCGATTCTTCAGGGGTAAACTACAATTCTTCACGACTGCAACTTGAAGACATGCATCCGGCAAATGTTTTCGTAGAAGAACAATCGCTACTACCAGTATGCATTGATTGCATCGTGAAATTCAAAAGAAAATAGCCCCACACACAATGCAAGACACCACATCCTATAACAAACGCATAGCCAAAAACACCATCATGCTCTACATTCGCATGTTTATCAGCATGCTGGTGGGGCTCTACACATCTCGAGTGGTGCTTGCCACCCTCGGCGTGGAAGATTATGGCATCTACGGCGTGGTGGGCGGCGTGGTGGGCATGATGGGCTTTCTCAACGCATCCATGAGCGGTGCCACCAGCCGATTCCTCACCTTCGAGCTCGGTAAAGGCGATAAAGAGCGCCTCGCCAAAACTTTCTCCTCTGCCCTCATCGTGCATATTGCCATCGCAATAATCGTTTTCATCTTGGCTGAAACCGTAGGCTTATGGTTCTTGTGCAACAAGCTCAACATACCCGAAGGTCGCATGGAGGCAGCACACTGGGTGTACCAGTTCAGCATACTTGCCACCATGCTAAGCATCACCCAAGTGCCATACAACGCCACCATCATCGCCCACGAAAAAATGGACGTATATGCCTACATGGAAATCCTCAACGTGACGCTAAAGCTGCTCATCGTCTATCTGCTATGCATTGGCAATTTCGACAAACTCATCCTCTACGCCTCCCTTATGCTCGCCGTGAGCATTCTCATTATGATGGTTTACAGAATCTACGCCATCCGCCACTTCCCCGAAGCCCACTTCCACTGGATTTGGGACAAAACCTACCTCCGCCCCCTCCTCTCCTTCTCCGGCTGGGATTTGTATGGGAATGCCTGTGTTATAGCTCGCCAACAAGGAACGAATTTCCTAATTAATATTTTTTATGGAGTAGTATTCAATGCTGCAAGTGGAATTGCCACTACTGTACAAGGTACAATATCAGGGTTGGCATTTAACATAATTCTCGCATTTCGACCACAAATTATTAAACAATATGCAAAAGGTAATGTGGAAGACATGTCCAAATTAGTAGGCAATGCTGTTTGCTTTACGACAATTCTATTTGGGTGTATGTCAATTCCGCTTCTATTAGAAACTCATTACATAATGAAAGCATGGCTAGGTACTATACCCGATAAATCGGTAATATTTTGTCAGATATTATTAATTGCTTCTTTCTTGGGCCTTCTCAACAATATTTGGAATACATGTATTCATGCGACGGGAAAAATTAAAGAATTAAGTATAATTTCGGGTACAATTTACCTAATTTCATTACCAATCATTTATATAGTTTTCGAATGTAACGCACCAGTGGAAAGTGCATATATAGTATTCATATTAGTTGCTGTGTTAGTAAATGTTAATAATTTGGTTATAATAAAAAGGAGAATTCCAAAATTTCAATTTAGTTTTATCTTTTTAAACTACATAAAGATTATTATTATTTTAATAGCATCCTATTATATCACATCATTAATAAATGCTCAAATGCAAGAACGTTTCATTAGGCTATTAGTGGAATGTATAGTTTGCATTATTATAATTATTACCACCTCATTTATATCTATATTAAATAAGACACAAAAGAAATCAATAATAAACAAGATATGCCAAAAATTAGCATAATTGTTCCAATATTCAATTATTCAATGCAGAAATTTTTCTCAAAAGATGTATTGATAGTCTTTTAGCTCAAACATTTAAAGATTTTGAATTAATTCTTGTTAATGATGGCTCAGCTGATTCTTCAAAACAAATTTGTGTAAACTGCCAATCAAAAGATGATAGAATAATTGTTAATCAACGTAATTCTGGTGTCAGCACTGCACGGTATTTATGACTTAATTTAGCAAAAGGAGAATTCATTCGCTTTGTTGATGCAGATGATTATGTCGAAAAAAGAGTACCTATCATATAGGTTAAAAAAAAGTTAGACAAAAAAACTGCTCAATGCCAGAATATGATGATAGTATCTACAATCTATATGGTGATATAGACAAGTTTGTGTATCCCCCGATTGAGAATTGGCTTTCTGCTTTCAATGAAACAGAAATGGTGGTCACAGATTCGTTCCATAGTACAGTGTTCAGTATTATCTTCAATAAACCTTTCTGTGTAATTGGTAATGAAGGTTGTGGAATGGCGCGATTTGAAACATTGCTATCTATTCTCACCCATTATATTCTCGACCAAAGCAATGAATTAGAACGATTGGTAGAAAAAGTGGCAAACGATAAATCACTTTCTCCTTTTTCATTAGATTTGTATAAAAACAGAGAAAATCCACTTTTTCCACAGCCACAGGTTGAGCAATGGCTCGCTGCATTTCGTGATGCAGAATTTGTGATTACCGACTCTTTTCATGCATGTGTGTTTAGCATCATATTTCATAAGCCATTCATAGTGATAGGTAATAAGCAAAGGGGATATGCTCGTTTTCTTTCCTTGCTTCAAGCATTTGGTTTGCAGAGAAATCTAATTACATCGGTTAAGGACTATAACCCTGACGTAGATTATAGTATACCCATTTCCACCTATTCAAAATTGGACGAATGGAGAAAACTCTCTTTCAATTTTTTGGAAAAATATTTATCATGAATCCGGAAATTTCAATAATAATACCTGTTTATAAGGCAGAAAAGTACTTGCGAAGGTGTTTGGATAGTGTATTGTCGCAAACTCTTTCCAATTGGGAATGTATATTGGTAGACGATGGCTCGCCTGACCAATCCGGAGCCATTTGTGATGAATATGCTGCAAAAGATTCAAGATTTCGTGTAATTCACAAGCCTAATGGAGGTGTGAGCTCTGCACGCAACGAAGGTCTGGATACTGCTAAAGGTGAATTTATATGCTTTATTGATAGTGATGATTGGGTAGGTCCAAAATATTTGGAGCATTTACACTTTTTGGAATCTGACTTGGTAATTTCGGGGCTATTTAATGTAAATGAAAAAGGAAAAATTATTAAGACTAAAGAGTTTAAGAATGCATTATTTGAACTTTCTAAGATAGGACTAAATGAATTTGAAAGGACTGTTTTTTCTTCAAAGGGCCCTTATTGTAAACGTTATAGGCGTACTATAATTGAAAGTAATAATATTAGATTTGAGGAAGGAATACATGCGAGTGAAGATTTTTTATTCGTTTTGAGTTATATAGGTAAATGCAAAACTATCCAAACTAGTCAAATGATTGATTATTATTATCAGCATAATTATGGAAGTTTAGTTTCTTGTGTTTGGTCTTTTGATGATGAATTAAAACTAAATTATTTGTTTAAAAAAGTCATAGTATCATTATCAACAGTTTTTCCAGAATCTATTTTGAGGTTATTGGAAAAGTATAGATGCACATTACTATATAGGGCGATTAATTCGATTTATTTGATGGAAAGAAAAGATGTTCGGTTAGCGAAGTTGAAAGAATTAAAAACGATAGATTTTGGCTATGGGGTTTCTTTTAACAAACTTTATTTTGAACATAGTTGGAAATTTGGGCTTCTTCATTGGCTATATAGGGTGAATTTGTTTTCTATTTATGACTTTGTTAAAACTCATATTAAATGAAATTGTCTGTAGTAGTTCCTATTTATAATGTTGAGCCATATTTGTGTCAATGCTTAGATAGCATTGTGCAAAATATTTTTAAAGGTTGCGAAATTATTCTTGTTAATGATGGCTCAACTGATGGTTCTTTGCAAATATGTGAGAAGTATCGCCAACAATTTCCAGATGTTATTCGCATAGTCAATAAGGAGAATGGAGGCTTATCGGAAGCTCGCAATGCTGGTACTGTTGAGGCAGAAGGTAAATATATTTATTATCTTGATAGTGATGATTGGGTTGCCCCATGCGCTTTGGAAAAGCTATATCACTATGCAGAGATTAACAACTGTGATGTGGTGCAAGGCGGTTTTTATTACACTTTTGAAAACCAATTTGTGTATGATGATCGTTGGATTAAGGATTCGGATTTGCCATTTATTTTGCTACAAAAAGAAGCTTCTTATGAGCTTGTCAAAAACAACTATATTAAAAATTTTGCATGGGGAAAACTTTATAAGGGATCTTTGATTAGAGATTTAAAATTTCCAAGGGGAAAATTTTTTGAAGATGTGTGCTGGCAAATGCAAGTGATGAGTAGGGTTAAGCGCTATGGCGTTATTCCGGAGCCCCTATATTTCTACCGACAGAGAGAATCCGGAATTTCCAGTCAGTTCTCTATCCGGAGTTTAGATTTTCTTACTGAGTATGAAAAACGTCTAACTGTAATTAAAACTCATTTTCCGAATTATTATAATGAATCTGTGGTTTTTTATCATACTCATGCCACAGATTTTTATGAAAGAGCATTGAAAAGTGGTAATCTAAAGCTACAAGAAGTGTTTTCAAAATATCTCACCAAAAGAGGTATAGAATATCACCCAAAAGGCTTTAGTGTCATTGGGTTTGCAAAGCGCGTTTTAAACCACTTCTTTGGTCATAAACTAAAAACAATTAAGCGATGAAAGAGTATAGGTCATTCCAAGAAGTAATCAACATTCTTAATGCAAGTGGGGCACCTTACCTTGTTCTCCGTAATTTTGATAATCTTCTTGAAAAAGAAATGTATCAAGATGGGCATGGAGATGTGGATATGTTAGTTGCAGATAGTAGACAAATTGTGGATATTCTTAAAGCCCAAACCTATTCTTCCCACGGAGACGATGGTACTCACTATTGGATACAGATTGATGGAAAAAAAGTGAGTTTGGATTTGCGCTATGTAGGCGACGGATATTATTGTGAGAAATGGGAAAAAGATTTATTAGAGCGTAAAGTGATACATAATGGCTTTTTTATAATGGAAGAATCCGATTATTTTTATACTCTAATTTATCATGCCATCCTTCAAAAACCCACACTTTCTGCAGAATATAAGCATCGACTCACCAAAATGGCAGAAGTACTTCATATATATGTGCCTGGTGAAGGCTCGGCGGAAGATTTTATCATCATTCTTGAGCAATATATGCGCGACCACAATTATGTGTATACTTATCCTACAGACATTTATGTTCCCCTACATAAAAAATATATTACCAAATCAATGATTCAAAAAAATGCAGATTTGGCAAAAAAACATTGGAAATTTGATACAAAAGTGGCATTCCTTTCTTTTGCCGTAAAATGCAAACATTTGCTTACTACGGGTAAATTTAAATAGTATATGATTCAACTTTTGCAACCTCATACGGTTAAGATTTACCATCTTGAAGATAAAGAATATGAAGTGAAGCATGTCAAAGCACGCTCATTGCTTTCGGTTAAGCGATTTGATATATATGCCAAACTTTATTATGCGAAATACCGCCTTTCGGAGCCAGAAAAAGCCTTAAGTGTTTATACTCTGCATATCAAGGCATTCAATCCCGATGGTAAAGAACCCGGCCGTGATGATAAAATCACTTTTGAGGCATTTGTCAATACATTCAATCAATTATTAGATTATTTTGAAAGTAACGAATTTGATGATAGTATTTCGGTAGTTCCTGTAGATAAAAATGGCATTATTTTGGATGGTGCACATCGAGTAGCGGCTTTAGCTTTCTATAATAAAGAAGTTACTATTTTACAGTTTAAAGATGTAGAAAGCAAAGGCTTCTTTGATTATCAATATTTTAAGGACCGTGGGCTCAAATGGGCTATATCTGATGTGATTGCCAACGAAATTCCTCAATGGCATTCAGATATACTTATGGCATGTTTATGGCCCCAAATGGGAGATTCAAAATGCAAAGATAAAGGGACGGAATTTCTTAAATCAAATTACACCATTTGTTATCAAAAAGAAATGGCGCTATCGCTTAAAACGATACAACAACTTGTAGCTCGTGTGTATGCTTCTCAACCATGGGTGAACCAACCATCTTCGGTAATGGATAAAAGTGTAAATTGCTATGGTAATTCAAATCGTACTGCTCGTTTTGTTATGATTCAGAGCGCGTTGTCTCTTGAAGAGACAATCAAGTGTAAAGAATTCCTTCGAGAAATGTATCATAGTGGAAAACATTCTGTTCACATTACCGATAATGTGGAAGAAACGAAAGTATTATCGCAACTAGTCCTTACCGCCGAAGGTATTTCTTCTTGGAACAGAACAGGATTCAATAACAAATTTTTGGAGCGCATGAAGGAAAGGTGGTATTATTTTAAGAAAATTGAGTGGATTAATTTAAAAGTCAGAATCTATAAAATGCTTCATCCTTAATTATGCTATTAAATTTATTATCAAGAATTCATAGAATAATACGCCCGATAATAATCAAAGGGAAAAACAATTGTGTGTCAATAAAGACCAAAAAAAGAACCAATTTTGTTGTACGTCTTTATGGCAACAATAATACTATTGAAATAGGAAATAATTGTAGGTTAATCAATTCCCTCATTTTAATTAGTGGTGATAATAATCACCTTATACTTGATGATGTAGCAAAATTGGATGGTCCTATTGTAATTCGTCTTGAAGGAAACTCGTCTTTAAAAATTGGCACAAACTCGGGCATTCGTGGTGTAAAATTTTACATTAAGGATGGGACACTATCAATAGGGAAAAATTGTATGTTTTCATATGGAATTACCATTCGCAATAATGACAGTCACAAGGTTTTGGACATAAATGGGAAAATCACAAATGTTCCAGGCGATATAATTATTAAAGATCATGTTTGGATTTGTCAAGATGTTTCCATAATAAAAGGTGTGGAAATAGGTGAAAACTCAATTATTGGTTTTGGTTCTGTTGTTACTAAGGGTTGTCCACCTAATTCCGTTTTGGCTGGAAATCCTGCAAAAGTAGTGAAAAACAATATCAATTGGGCAAATAAATGAAAGCGCGGATATTTATTGCGATGCACTACATGGAGATTGGAGGGGCGGAAACGGCGCTCATCGGGCTGCTCAATGCGCTCGACCCCAATCGGGTGGAGGTGGACTTGTTTTTGCACGACCACCGTGGTGAAATGATGCAGTTCATACCTGAATGGGTGAATCTGTTGCCGCAAATCCCTAAGTATTCGGTGTTGGAACGTCCTATCGTAGAGCTTGTGAAGCGTGGATTTTGGGGCATCGCCGCCGCCCGGTTGTGGGCAAAGTGGTTATCCCAAAAGGCATACAAGCGTAGTGGCTCAACGCTGGAAAACAATGGTGGATTAGACAAAATGTCGAAATGCACCACCCCATTGTTGCCTCAAATCAGCCCATCGATGACCTACGACCTTGCTATCAGCTTCCTCACACCACATCGGATTGTGGCAGAAAAGGTAAAGGCAAAAAAGAAAATCGCCTGGATTCATACCGATTATACAAGAGTGTGGGTCGATGCAGAGGATGAATTGATAGTTTGGCAGAAATACGACTATGTGGCATCTATCTCTGGTGATGTTACAAACACGTTTCTTCAAGTGTTCCCATCGCTTGCCCCCAAGATTGTGGAAATTGAAAATATCCTCTCGCCCACATTCGTTCGTAAGCGTGCTGAGCTTGAAGATACGGATAAAGAATTTCGCCACGAGGGAACAATCACCCTACTGTCGGTAGGCAGATTTTCAGATGCAAAAAACTACGATAATGTGCCAGACATCTGTAAGCGTCTAATAAATGAAACAAAATTAAATATCAAGTGGTATATCATCGGTTATGGTGGCGACGAGGCACTAATTCGCAAAAAAATTAAAGAAGCGGGCATGGAGGAGCACGTTATCTTGCTCGGAAAGCGGAGCAATCCTTATCCATACATCAAAGCTTGCGACATATATGTGCAACCATCACGCTACGAGGGCAAAAGCGTGACCGTGCGTGAGGCGCAAATGCTCTGTAAGCCAGTGGTGGTGACCAACTACCCCACTGCACCCAGCCAAATCCGTTCGGGCATCGACGGGGTAATCGTGCCGATGGACAACGAGGGTTGCGCCAACGGTCTTGCAGAAGTGATTTGCGATAAGCCCCTTCAAGAACGCATCATCGCCCACCTCAAAACCCACGACTACGGCAACGAATCAGAAGTAGAAAAAATCTACACACTAATTAATGAATAAAATTTTGGTTAGGGGTTAGGCGCTTCGCTTGGTTAGAGGTTAGCGATAACTCATAAAACAATATTATTCGTGCAATTAAAGAAATTCGTGGTCAAAAAAAAACAAAGAAATATGAATAAGACAGTTAAGCAGCGAGATGTTTCGCTTGACCTGATACGAATTATGGCGTGCATCATGGTAATTATGATGCATTCGCCAATTCCTGAAGCGAACGCCAATGCATATTTCTTATCAGGATTGAGCTATTTAACGGCACCATGTATCGGACTTTTCTTTATGGTGAGTGGAGCTTTACTTTTACCCTCTCCCAACGCCTCTAAAACTGAAGCAGCATTACCATTCTTACAAAAACGACTAAAACGAGTGCTAATGCCTACATTGGTGTGGACATTGTTTTATATTGCAGTAAAGTTCTGTGATGGAGATATAACGACAGAGCAAATGTTTAAAAGTATAATCTCCATACCATTTTCAGCACAAGGCCACGGCATTCTTTGGTTTATGTACACTTTAATTGGGCTTTACCTTGTAACGCCAATTCTTTGTGCATGGTTGAAAAATGTAGAAGAACGAGAAATACGATTTTATCTGCTCTTGTGGCTCATAGTAATGTGCTACCCTGTGTTAAGTTTAGTCGTGAATGTAAATGACACACCTACTGGTATACTATATTACTTTTCAGGATATATCGGCTATTATGTGTTGGGATATTGGTTAAAACATTATGGCGAAAAAATCAGCATAAAAATTGCCACAATACTAATGGGTATTAGTGTGGCGGTTCCAGTATATGTGAAGCTGATGCATTACACAGTTGATTTCTCGGTGATGTTCTGGTACCTATCCATATTTGTGGCTATTCAGTGTGTATTTTGGTGGAAAGTGATAAAATTCTTTTCTGGAGCTATTCTTTTTTCAAATCGAGCTACGACAGTTATAACTCTTTTCTCCAACCTATCTTTTGGGATATACCTCTCACACATATTCATTATGCGCCATTTAATATGGAAAGTGCCCATTATAGTAAATATACATTCACAGATACTGAAGACATTCGTAGTAATCATTTTAACATTGATACTGTCATTTGCCGCAACATGGGCATTAAGCATAACGCCATTGGGCAACATCACAGTAGGTTGGCGCAAAAAGCATTAAGTGTATAATACTGTTGACAATTAATGAATAAACGGAACCACGAATTTCACATATCACACGAATTTTTTAAATAATACACTTTTTAATTCGTGAAATTCGAGTAATTCGTGGTTGAATAATATATAGTGATGATATGATTTATTTCAAGGAAGAGAGTTATTGCATCACAGGTGCCGCTTTGCATGTTTATAATGTATTGGGAACTGGCTTTCTTGAGGCAGTATATCAAGAGGCTTTAGAATTAGAATTCCAGAAAAGAGGTATCCCTTACGAGAGAGAAAAAGAACTCACAATCACATACGATGGTCATAAACTGTGCCAAACATATAAAGCAGACTTCGTGTGCTATAACAATATAATAGTTGAGCTAAAAGCTGTAAACGACCTCAACGACATCGATAGAGCGCAAGTTTTCAATTATCTCAAAGCTACAGGTTTTAAATTGGGCATACTTTTCAACTTTGGCAATGCCACAAAACTTGAATACGAACGAAAAGTAAAATAGAACTCAAATAAATAAGGAAAACGGAACCACGAATTTCACATATCACACGAAAATAAATGATCAATGAGTGCGTTAGGCAAAAAATATTGATTGAGCATTTTTCATTCGTGAGATTCGAGTGATTCGTGGTTAAAAAAAATACGTGGTTAATCTATGATACCTAAGATAATTCATTATTGCTGGTTTGGTCGCAACCCTTTGCCGGAATCAGCCATCAAATGCATCAACAGCTGGAAAAAGTTCTTCCCCGACTACGAAATCAAGGAGTGGAACGAAGACAACTTTGATGTAAACATCATACCCTACACCGCAGAAGCCTACGAAGCAAAAAAATACGCTTTCGTAAGCGATTATGCGCGCTTTTGGATTCTCTACCACCATGGCGGCATCTACTTCGACACCGATGTTGAAGTAATCAAACCCTTTGACGACATCTTGGAAAGAGGACCATTTATGGGACGTGAACAAGGGGCTTTTATTAAAAATATTTGTGGGACATCTTATAACGGTAATGGTTTTGGAGTTGCCCCAGGTCTTGGCATTGGAGCAAATCCCGGACTTGAACTATATAAAGAGTTTTTAAAATCTTACGACTCCCTGACATTCAAAAACGAAGATGGCACATTGAACACAAAAACCATTGTAAGCTACACAACTGAAACTCTGTTAAGCCATGGGTTAAATGACAACAACGACGAACCTCAAGAAGTGGCAGGAGTTTGGATTTACCCCACTGATGTGTTATGTCCGATGGACCACACGCAAGCAAATAAATTAAATATCACAGATCGAACAGTAAGTATTCATTTATACGACTGCTCTTGGATTAACCATAATACAATAAGATATAAATTGCACTTGTTGAAAAATCTATTGGCACGACGATTTGGCGTGAAATTTATCAACAAGTGTATAAACATAATGACCTTTAGAAAATGATAGCTGGAGCGTATTATTCAATATATCTATTTATAGTGGCGGTTTTGTCATTCTTTGTTTACCATAGGTATCGATATAGGGCTTCTGATTCTTCCACAACATTTTACCCGAGTCAGAAAAGGAATAGTCGTGCATTTTGGTTGATGCTTTTTATGGTTATATTCATCGGTTTCCGACCAGCGAGTTCCGTATTTGTGGACATGATGAATTACATAGATTACTATCATGCTTTTTATGAGGATACGCCATTCCAATGGGATTGGTCAGCCGAGAATATCGTTTTTGATAATCTACTTGCTTTTGTAGGGTCTATCAATTTGGGCACAACATTCTTCTTTGTATTGATTGCCGCCATTTATTTCGGTTGTGCCTATTGGGGAATCAAAAGGCTTTTTAAAGCAGACATTGCAATAGCCTATTTAACCTTTCTTGGCGCTTTTTCCACTTTCAGCTACGCCACAAACGGCATCAAAGCAGGTGCTGCGGCATCGGTATTCATTTTAGCATTGTCATTCTACCAAAACTGGAAAGTGTGCATTCCACTTATGGCCATCACACTTGGTTTACATCACAGTATGACAATGCCGATTGCAGCCTTTATAATAGCGGTGCTCTGGAAGAATCCCAAACATTTTTTCTGGCTGTGGTTTTTTTGCTTGATTTGCGCTGTGGCGAAAGTCACTTTTTTCCAAGATTTATTTGCTGGCATAGCCGATGAATCGGGTGCAGAATATCTGAGTAGCACAAATAGTGATTGGGGTGGTAAAAGTGGCTTCCGCATCGATTTTGTAGTTTATTCTTTTATGCCTGTGCTGGTGGGATTTCATGCCATATACAAGCACCGGATACAATCAATGATGTATGATTTGCTACTGAAAGTGTATTTGACAGCCAATGCTATATGGATGCTCTGTATGTATGCACCATTCACCAATCGCATTGCATATCTTTCTTGGTTAATCTACCCCATTGTTCTGATTTATCCTTTACTTAATGGAAAATGGGGAACTAATCGATACAAAGTTGTGTCACAAATTTTCATTGCACATCTTGCCTTCACCATTTTCATGAAGTTTGTATATTACTCATAACTCCACAATAGTTATAAACAAGGTTAAATATGGCACGAATCACAGTTCTTATGGGCATCTATAATTGTGCACCCACACTTCAGGAAGCACTCGACTCCCTCTATGCCCAAACCTATAAAAATTTCAAAATCGTCATGTGTGATGATGGTTCTAAAGACGACACTTTGAAGATTGCAGAAGAAAATGCAAGAATGCACGAAAATGTGATTGTAATCAAGAACGAGCGCAACATGGGGCTTAACTACACACTGAACCACTGCTTGGAGTATGCTGATACAGAATATATTGCCCGCATGGACGGCGACGACTTGAGTGTGCCCTCCCGTTTTGAGGAACAAATTAAATTTCTTGACGCGCACCCTGAATATGCCGTAGTGAGTGCTCCGATGATATATTTCGACGAAAATGGCGATTTTCGTTGGGGCAAAGGTAAAGGAGAGGTGGAAGCCAAAGACTTTGTACATGGCACTCCCATTTGTCATGCGCCATCAATGTCGCGCACCGATGTAATAAAGTCGGTCGGTGGTTATTCGGTAAGCAAAAATCTACTTCGAGTAGAAGATTATCATCTTTGGTTTAAAGTATATGCAGCAGGTCACAAATTATATATGCTTAACAAGTGCCTGTACAAAATGCGTGATGACCGTAATGCCGTCGGTCGGCGTAATTGGATTACTCGTCGCAACGAAGCATACGTTAAGCATAAAGGTTATAATATGATAGGTTTACCCTTGTGGTATCAAATATACACTATCGCCCCCATTCTAAAATATTTTGCGCCACAGTGGATTTATAGATATTTCCATCGTCGCTAACAAAATCATATCACCTCTAAAAAAGAAATAGAATATGACAAAAAAGAAAATTGCTTTTGTGGTAGCTATTCCTGGTTCAGCCGAGGCGTTTTTGACCAATCATTTTGAAGTGCTCACTCAAGAGTATGATGTGACGTTGATTGCAAATTTTCCAAAGGACTATAATGCGTCATGCTTTAAAGGTATGAAAATCAGCTATATCAATGCTCCTATAAAACGTGAAATAAGTGTTAAGAACGACTTAAAAGCACTATGGAAGCTATACAAAATTTTCAAGAAAGAGAAGTTTGATTCTGTACATTCCGTCACACCTAAAGCAGGACTGCTCACAGCTTGGGCTTCGTGGTTAGCCGGAATAAAAGTGCGCATTCATATCTACACTGGTCAAGTGTGGGCAACTCGTAAGGGGGTGACGCAAATAGCTCTAAAAATGATGGACAAAATGATAGCCACGCTCGACAATCATATTCTCGTTGATGGAGAAGGTCAACGCCAATTTCTCATCAAAGAGGGTGTGGTAAAAGAAAGAAGTAGCCAAGTACTTGCCCACGGATCAATTTGTGGCGTTAAACTTGAGAAATTCAACATCTCAAATGAGGTGCGCATCACCGAACGCACAAAGTTTGGATTTAAAAACGATGACGTAGTTTTCATTTTTCTCGGCAGACTGAACCACGACAAAGGAATTGGCGAACTTTATGAAGCATTCGATCGTCTTGTACCAGAATGCCCTAACGCCAAATTACTTCTCTATGGTAGTGACGAGGAAAATTATAATGAAAAGGCAAGCCACTTCTCAAACATAAAAAAAGGTGAAAACTTTTTTTATCCTGGCATAACCCGAACACCTTACGACGCACTTCAAGGGGGCGACGTATTTGTGCTCCCCACTTGGCGTGAAGGCTTCGGAATGAGTGTGATAGAGGCACAAGCTCTTGGACTACCTGTAATCACGACAGACGCCTATGGTGTGTGTGATGCAAGCGCTCCTAATGAAACAGGACTCCAATGCCATATTAACGCTCCTATTGAACTTTATGAGTGCATGAAAAGATATTATTACAATCCCACACTTCGAATGTCGCATGGTGAAGCTGGACGCAAGAGAGTTTTCAATCTATTCGACAGTAAATTGGTAAGCGAAGCATGGTATTCTTTCTATAAGAAAATACTGAAGTAAGAATGTATCAGCATTGCTTTAAAAGGATAATTGATTTCTGCATAGCACTTGTTGCGCTTCTTGTGATTTGGCCAATTCTTCTGGTCATCTACATTTGGCTCACAATTGCAAATAAGGGGGCTGGGGCAATTTTTTATCAGGAGCGCCCAGGAAAAGATGAGAAGATTTTCCGTATGATGAAGTTTAAGTCGATGACCGATGAGCGCGATGCCAAAGGCAATCTGCTGCCCGATAAGGACCGAATCACTGCTGTGGGCAAATTTGTCCGTAAAACGTCGATTGATGAGTTGCCTCAGTTGATTAATGTGCTGAAAGGTGATATGGCGCTTATTGGCCCTCGTCCATTACTCCCTGAATATTTGCCGTACTACACTGAGCGTGAGCGTTTGCGCCACACTGTTCGCCCCGGAATCTCTGGATGGGCACAGGTGAATGGACGCAATAATTTGACTTGGGACCAGAAGTTGGAACTTGACGCTTATTATGTGGAGCATCTGAGCTTTTTGATGGATTTGCGCGTGCTACTGACTACCGTGAAGAATGTGATGGGAGGCAAGGACGTGAATGTGGTTCCAAGCGCAGTGAAAGGTGCAGGTAAGCTGAATGTGGAACGTGCAGATAGAAAATTGAGATGATAGTTCGCAGGTTAACAAAAGAAGACTTGCAGTTGCGAGTTGACTGGATGAATGATATAAAGGTGTATAGCAGTATGCACTTTGAAACCCCAGTAATGATAGATAATACCATTCGTTGGTTTGAAAATAATATAGGTAATCAAAAGCGTGTCGACCTCACTTTCGTTGAGAATGGAGAGATTGTTGCATTTGGCGGACTAACAGGCATCAATCGTGAAACGAATAAGGCGGAACTGTATGTGTTCGTAAATCCCAAAGCGCAAAAAAGCGGCATAGGTACTCGTGCGACAAAAGCTTTATGCGGATATGGCTTTGAAGAACTTGGATTGCAAAAAATATTTTTGGAGACCAATGAAGACAATTATGCAGCTCGACGAGTGTATGAGAAGTGTGGCTTCAAACTGGAAGGCAAGCATCGAAATGAATATATTTCTGCTGACGGACAGGTGATGTGCCGAATGTATTATGGACTGCTAAAAGGAGAATTAAATGAATAACTAAATTCGTAATTTAAAAGGCGATAGCAATGTGTAGTTAGGATTAAATTAATCTCTGAACTTTTTGTTACTCTTGCAAATTTATGGAGAATTGGAAGAACTATTCTATGTAAGATGTCTCCTAACTCATACATATCGTTAAAAGAGTTTTCTTGCAAGTTGAGACAAAATAAGGTTAAAAAGTTTGTACATACTTGTAAGTTTTATGTTATGAATTTTCCATTTTATGCTGGTTATATATTGAGGAAGTTAAAGATTAATGTGCGTTGGAGTATGCCCAAAAAGCATATGTGTAATCCTTTCTCTACGACATATATACTATGGGGAATGGACATCGCAATGAAAGCATATAAAGATGCTTTGACACAAGTTAATAAGAATGAATAATAATTTCACTCTCATAGAGGACTATGTAGTTAACGGAAAGCCGTTAAAAATAGTTCGCGATGATATTTACCCATTTGTGGGTGGTGGCAGTAAGGCTCGCAAGGCTGTGGCTTATGAGCAATTCTTGCGAGAGAATGGTTATGATGCCATCGTTACATGTGGAGGCATTCAGAGCAACCATAATAGGGCTATGGCTCTGATGTGTGCTAAGAATGGGTGGAAATGCCATTTATGTATTCAAGGTTCAGAAAAACGCTTTCTTAACGAGAAAGGTAATGCCTTGCTCGACAGATTGAGCGGAGCGGAGTGTGAATTGATACGACCAGAAGATACTGCTTCGGCAATGGATAGGGCGATGAACCAGCTGAAAACAGAGGGTTACAATCCTTATTATGTGATAGGCGGTGGCCATAATCTGCCAGGTGGCACTTGCTTTGTGGATGCTGTGAGAGAATTAAAACGGCAATGCGACCAGCAAGGCTATAAACCAGACTATGTGTTTTTGGCTTCAGGTACAGGCTCTACGCAGGCAGGAATTGTGGTCGGGCTTGACCTTGTGGGCTGGGGCGATGTGAAATGCGTAGGTATTTCTGTTGCTCGACAGTTGGAGCGTGGCAAGCAGGTGATAGCAGAATTTGCAAACATGCTCGCTTCGCATTATGACATAGAGAAAGACTATTCAGATAGCATCTGTTTCAATGCCGATTATTTGTGTGGCGGTTACGAAAAAGTCACTCCAGAAATGAAAGCATTTCTTGACAAGACCACAGCACATACAGGACTTGTGTTTTCAACAACTTATTCCGGCAAAGGTTTTTACGGAATGATGCAAGAGATAGAAAAACAAGGTTTGCAAGACAAAAATATTATATTTTGGCATACCGGAGGATTAATGAATGTAATGAAATAAGAAGATGAGATTTGAATATCAAAAAAACGAGAGTATACCATCTCTTTCTTGGTTAGCAGAAATTAGCAAACGGGGGGGAATAATAAATATTACCCATGGTACTACGGTAGAGTGTTATGAAAATTTCTTTGTCTCTGGTGTATGGGATGGAGAGTTTGAAAAGGGAGAATTCGATACAGCACTTTCTTTTCACGGAACAGGGGGGATTGCTCTTGAAGATTCCGATTTTGTAACTTTTGTTACACCAAATCATTTGCAAGAATCTTTATATTCTTTAGTTCAAAATGATGAATTCCTCATTTCAAATTCGCTTCCTTTTCTATTGGCCTATTCTGGACATCAATTGGACACGAATTATTATGGCTATGAATATGATTTAAACTCTATATTTTTTGGTAGCAAGCGTTGTGTGAAAGAATTAAAGTTGAAGAATGCGATAGTGCAAATGCATCGATATTGTAATTTGAAAGTATCGTGCAATTTATTATGGGAAGAAATCCCCAAGTCTGCTAAAGTTGAACTTCGCACTTTTAATGACTATAAGCTGAAGATGTCGGAAACTCTACACAAAATTATATCTAACGCTTCTGATGCTAAAAGAAAATGCCAATATAATCTTGTTACAACAGTGTCTAAAGGATATGATGCCTCTGCATCTTCTGCGCTCGTACATGATTTAGGCTGTAATACGGCCTTGACGTTTAGTTCACCTGAAAAATATGTAAATGATAGCGGCGTTGAAATTGCTCAACTTCTTGGATATAAGAATATTATTGAAGGTAATGGTTGCGCTTATATGAACAACACTGCTCTTTGGGAAGCAGAATCAGCTTCATGTGGAGATGTTGGATGCTTAGTGGCATTTAATACATTTGAGCAAGTGTACAAAGATTCTCTACTTTTTTTGGGATTAAAGGGGGATTCTATATGGGGCAAAGACGAAAGTTTGGCAAATAGAAATTTTGATTTTATTAAAATGTCGATTGCAGCAGAACAAAATCCCGAGCATTATTTAAGGAATAATACTATAGCTATTAGTGTTCCTCTTATTTTAGGTTATGAATGGCCGTCTATATATGAGATTAACAATTCATCAGAGATGGAAAAATATAGCGTGGGAGGCGAGTACGACCGACCTATTCCACGGCGATTAGTGGAGGAAAAAGGTGTTCCGAGAAAGGCTTTTGGATTTGAAAAGCATGGGGCTGGTTTTACATATCGTTTTCAACCAACACTAAAAAGTGTAAAGAGTAAGATGTCGCTCACATCTTATAATTCATTATTAGACTATTCAAAATCTATAAAAAGGAATCGCTTAAAGTATTACGCTTATGTATGCAAGTATTATATGAAGAATTTCCCTACTTATTTTAATTATGTAATGCATCGGTTGCATTCTCCGTTTAAAATTAAGTGTACTTCGAAATATATGAGCTCTCCAATTGCATCTTTATTGATATTATGGGGAATGAATGAAATGATTAAACGATATAAAAAAGCTATATAAATATGAATATTCTTTTTACCTGCGCTGGCAGACGCACTTATCTGCTTAAATATTTCAAAGAGAATATGAGTGCTGGTGACAAGGTGGTGGCTACAGACATGCAATCTTCGGCTCCCGCTCTTCAAGTTGCAGATGTGAAATTTCAAGTCCCCTCCGTATATGACCCTAAGTATATAGATATCACATTAGGCATTTGCAAAGAGCATAAGATTGACATTTTGCTCTCGCTCAACGACTTGGAACTACCAATTTTGGCAGAAAACAAGGCGAGATTTGAAGCGGAAGGCGTGAAAGTAATTGTGAGCGACCCTTCTGTGATTGACATCGCTTTTGATAAATACAAAACTGCACAGTGGGTAGAGTCGTTGGGACTGAAATCGCCCAAGACATTTATTCGCCTTAACGATGCTAAGCGAGCTTTGCAGTCAGGAGAAATCCGCTTCCCCTTGCTTATGAAGCCTCGTTGGGGATCTGGTTCTATCGGAGTAGAAACGATTGACGATATGGAAGAGCTTGACATCTACTATCGATTGCTGATGAAAAAGGTCAAGAAAACAATGCTTGCCACTGTCTCAGTAGGCAGTGAATACATTATGATACAAGAAAAACTCACGGGGAATGAGTTTGGTTTGGACGTTATGAACGACCTTGAAGGCAATAATGTTGCAGTCTGTGTGAAGCAAAAAATGGCTATGCGTGCAGGTGAAACAGATAAGTCCATTACTGTTGACTCGCCAGAGTTGCGGAAGATTGGCGAAAAGATAGGCACTGCATTAAAGCACATTGGAAACCTTGATGTTGATATAATGCAAAATGAAAAAGGTGAGTTTTGCGTACTTGAACTGAATCCTCGTTTTGGTGGAGGATTCCCTTTCAGCTACGAGGCTGGCGTTAACTTCCCAAAGGCCATTATTGAATGGGTGAAGGGAAATGAAGTGGATGCATCTATCCTACAGCCAGAATATGATCGTATGTTTGCTAAAAACGATTTCCTTGCAGAAATTAAATAACCAAAAGGCTAACATAATGATTACACAGTTGGTAAAAAGCACCTAATGTGACTGTATCTTATTGCCATATTAATGGGTTGGTTACCAATTTATATACTAAAAAATAATAGCAACAATAACATTTGTTGAAGGAAAGGAAAAGAATTTATTTGTGTTTGGCGCACATGTCGGATGAGGGCATGGAGCAGAAATATGTGAAAGAGGCTTTTGATACCAATTGGGTTGTGCCTTTGGGACCGAATGTCGATGGGTTTGAAAAGGCTCTTGAGGAGTTTATTGGTGAAAACAAGCGTATTGTGGCACTTGCCTCTGGCACGGCTGCCGTTCACCTTGCATTGGTGGAGTGTGGCGTGGAAGCTGGCGACGAGGTGATTGTTCAATCGTTCACCTTTTGCGCCTCATCACACCCTATCACATATTTAGGCGCCACTCCTGTTTTTGTGGATTCGGAGCCCGACACTTGGAATATGGACCCAGATTTGCTTGAAAAGGCAATTGTGGACAGAATTGCGAAAACCGGGCGTAAGCCAAAGGCGATTGTTCCTGTGGCACTGTATGGTATGCCCTACGATTGCGACCGCATCATGGAGATTGCCAATCGATACGAGATACCTGTAATTGAAGACGCGGCTGAAGGATTCGGATCGAAATATAAAGGGCAAATGCTCGGCACATTCGGTCACTTGGGCATATTGTCGTTTAATGGCAATAAGATGATTACCACCAGCGGCGGCGGTGCTATGATCACGAACAGCGATGAGCAATGGCGTGAGATTATGATGTATGCCACACAGTATCGCGAGAGTTATCCCTACTATCAGCACGAGAAGATTGGGTTCAACTACCGCATGAGCAATATTTGCGCTGGCATAGGCCGTGGGCAGATGACGATTGCTGACAAGCATTTGGCTCACCACCGTCACGCTCAGGCACTGTATGAGGAACTGCTGAAGGATGTGGAGGGGATACACGTGCACACCCAGCCAACCTGCGGGAAATACGATTCCAACTTCTGGCTGACTGCCATTACCATCGATCCAGAATTGCGTGTGAAAGGTGAAGATAAAGCCTATAGCAAAGCCGTTACAGGCGCAGTGGGCGGTGCTGCCGGCGTGGTGCATATCGCCAAGCCCATCACCACCGAGTGTCAGCCTAACAGGAATGTGGAAGCGATGCGCATTTGGCTTGACAAAGCACTGATTGAAGCACGCCCTGTGTGGAAACCTATGCACAAGCAGCCTATTTACCAAAACGCACCAGCCTACACCAACGGTGTGAGCGAAGCCATTTTCAAAATAGGTATGTGCCTGCCTACTGGTCCTTGCGTGACTGACGATGATGTTCGCTACATCGTGGACTGCATCAAAGAGGCTATCGAGCGTTAATACTTACGGAACATATATGACAAAAAAACGCGACCTTGATTGGGTCGCGTTTTTTTTGTTTGTGGAGTATAGCGGACTCGAACCGCTTACCTCAACACTGCCAGTGTTGCGCTCTACCAGATGAGCTAATACCCCTTATTTCTTTTGCAAATTTAAGAAATGAAAATGAAATTCCAACACTTATTTGGCGTTTTTTTTGCGTTTTTCATGAATTTTGTTGAGAAATATGATGCTGAATGAGGTATTTTTCAAGCATCGACTTGAATTTATCGGGTTTGATGCCCCATTTCGGGCTGATGAGTATGTCGGCTGGCGACTCAGAAACGAATCGCTCAATGGCGATTTGTGGCGACAACCGCTTCACCACTTCGGCACACAGCGCCAAATATTCATCTAAAGTGAAGCATCGGAAGTCGGCAATTTGTCCAGAATTGAGCATTTTTTCAAGTGCCGTGCCTTTCACCACTTGCAGCTGGTGGAACTTCACCACATCTACTGGCAATGAGGATATTACATCAACAGTATGGAGCATATCGCACTGCGACTCGCCGGGTAAACCGAGAATCAAGTGGACGCATTGCGGTATGCCATATTCGTGAGTAAGCCGTATTGCCGTGACGGAAGTAGATGCGTCGTGACAGCGATTGATGATGCGCAGAGTGCTATCGTGGAGTGTTTCCACACCATATTCAAGCATCACAAAACAACGCTGCTGAAGTTCTCGCAAATAGTCCAGCAGTTCTTTTGACACGCAATCGGGACGTGTGGCAATCACAATCCCCACCACATCACCAACGGCAACAGCGTCGGCATACAGTGCCTTGAGCCGCTCCAACGAGGCGTGTGTGCCAGTGTGCGACTGGAAATATGCGAGAAACTTCATGCCCTCGTATTTCCCAGAGAAAAACCGCTTGCCACGCTCCAGTTGCTCCGTCACGCTCAAAGCCGAATTACAGTAAGAGGTGTTGAACGACTGGTTGTTGCAATAAATACAGCCACCCACACCTTTAGTGCCATCACGATTAGGACAAGTGAATCCTGCATCGATAGGCAATTTCTGCACCCGAAAGGCGAAAAGCTCATTCAAAAAGTCGGAATAAGTGCGATAAAGTTTAGGCTGTTTCAAATCTTTGCGGTACGATTTAGCAAATAGTTGTCCAAAATCACCAACGCCGCCATCGCCTCGACAATGGGCACAGCCCTTGGCACCACGCATGGATCGTGACGGCCTTTAGCGTGAAGCACGGTGGCATTTCCATGCATGTCGATAGTGGGAACATCTTGCAGAAGCGTAGCCACAGGCTTAAACGCCACATTAAAGTAAATGTCCTCACCATTGCTGATACCGCCCTGTATGCCACCCGAATAGTTGGTGGTAGTGCGCACTTTTCCGCCATCACTCACGAAGCTGTCAATCACCTCGCTACCACGATGATTTACAAAATCAAATCCTAAGCCAAACTCCACGCCCTTAGCCGCATTTATCGACATCATAGCCATCGACAGTTGCGCATTGAGGCGCGAGAAAACAGGTTCGCCCAAACCAGCGGGCACACCCTTAATCACACACGACACTACGCCACCAAGCGTATCGCCTTTCGCCTTGGCATCGGTAATGGCGGCAATCATGTCAGTGGCCTTTTCTTGGTCGGGGCATCGCGCTGCATTGTTGTCTATTTCCGACAAATCGAGCGACTGATAGGAAGAATCCACGGCTATTGATGCCACCTGTGAAGTGTAAGCCGTCACCTCAATCCCCAGTTGCTTCAACGCTTGCATGGCAAAGGCGCCAGCCACCACACGAGCGGCAGTTTCGCGCGCCGATGAGCGTCCGCCTCCACGATAGTCGCGAATGCCATACTTGGTTTGATAAGTGAAATCGGCATGTGACGGACGGTAGCACTTGGCAATGTCGCTATAGTCTGACGAATGTTGGTTGGTGTTCCTAATCATAAAGCCGATAGGAGTGCCCAAACTCACACCCTCGAACACGCCCGAAAGAATCTCCACCTCATCAGCCTCATTGCGTGAAGTGGTGATAGCCGACTGCCCCGGACGGCGACGTGAAACCTGACGCTGAATGAAATCGAAATCAATTTTCACACCAGCTGGGAAACCATCAATCACGCCACCAATCGCCACACCGTGCGATTCTCCGAAAGTGGTGATCGTCAATATATTACCGAATGTATTTCGCATTTTTATTCAAGCTTTATTATTTATCCGAAACCAAGTCGCAAACAGTTGCGCCCACATATTTCACAAGGTCGTCGGGATTGATTTTCAGTTGCAAACCACGCACGCCAGCACTCACATAAATGTAGTCGAACAAAATGCAAGTTTCGTGGAAATAAGTAGGGAAAGGCTTTTTCATGCCGATTGGCGAACAGCCACCACGAATATAACCCGTGGTGGGCAGCAATTCCTTCATCGGAATCAAGTCGACTTTCTTGTTGCCCGAAATTTTTGCGGCTTTCTTCAAGTCCACCTCATCTTCACCTGGCACCACGCACACAAAGTGCCCCGTCTTATCGCCACGCAGCACCAAGGTTTTAAACACTTGCTCAATGTCTTCACCAAGTTGCTCCGCAATATGTCCTGCGCTAAGGTCGTTCTCGTCCACAATGTATGGCACAAGCGAGTATGAAATTTTCGCCTGATCGAGAAGCCTTGCGACATTGGTTTTTGCAATCTTTTTCATTTATTTAATGCTTTAACAATACAAAATTACTCGTTTTCTGCCTATATTTGCAAGATAAACGCAGTTATTTCATGAATAAGCGCCACATATTCGCCATTATTGCGGCTTTTTGCATAGCAAATAGCCACGCGCAAGTGTGTGCCTTCACCGACAGAAAAGCGGTGCTGCAAGCACTCGAACAGGCCGAATACACATTCGGCAATCCGCTGAGCACAGCGCACGACGAAGCGAAATATGTGGAAGTGCTGAGGGCTGTGTGCGATAGCGAACTATTGTCGGAAACCGACAAAATGCGCCCGAAACTGCTGCTCGCCGATGCTTTGAAGAATCAGATAGGCACACAAGCTGCTGATATAGAATATGTAACCACAGATGGCAGCGCGCACCACATCTACGACAGCACTGTGGCGCTCACACTCATCTATTTCAACGACCCCGACTGCGAATCGTGCGAAAAGGTGAAAAACAGGCTCGACACCTGCACCATATTGAAAAGTATGGTGGCGGAAAAACGCCTTGAAATTGTGGGCATCTACACGCTTGACGATGAGCAGGCATGGAAAAGCAGCAACTTCCCCACCTACATCATAAATGGCTGGAACAAAAACCAGGACATAGAGCAAAACGAAACGTATTCGCTCCCCACTCTCCCACTATTTTATTTGCTTGATTCCGACAAAAAAGTGCTGTTGAAAGGCGAAGCAAGTCTCAACAGAGTGTTGCGCTATTTGCACAACGATACCACAAAATAGGAATCATCGTCAGCCCCAACTTTATACAAGGTAGATGCACGATAGCCAATCACCCAAATAATATAACCATCAGCCTCCATCACCCACACTTCCTGCTTTTCTCGCTCACTCAATTTTAGGTCTGTAAACAGGTCGCTTAAAAGCTTGCTGCCTTTCATGCCGAATGGGCGAAATCTATCGCCATTTTTCCAATGGCGAACCACTACATTTTTGGAATTTTCCACATCACATGAAAGAGCAATTACATCTTTACCATTGCACGATTTCAAATCGTGTTGCGTACGCAAAACTTTTTTCACTTTCATTTCTATTGGCTGCGATATATAATTGTCGCACAAATTAATGCCGTACGCACTTTCAAGTTTTACTTTATTGACAAAAACTTCAAGTTTTCTGCGTAATATGGTTAAAGTAAAAGTTGAGGAATAGAAGTGTTTGCCTACTCCGTGTTCACTGCCAAATGCCTTCAAAATATCGGTGCATTGCGCATAATTGAAGCCATAGGGTTTTAGAATTTCGAAAAGTAAAGTATTGGCATTTGTAAACCGTAACAAGCGGGCACAATCCACCAGCAGAACATCATCTTTCTGCTCACAGATTTCTGCCTGTGCTTGCTCAATCAGTTCATCATAAAGCGAAGCGCACGAGCGCACCTGCTGCACCGTTTTGCCCAGTTGTGCACCAGCACCAGGAAAATGTTGCTCAATGGTGGGTAAAATGATGTTTCTCAACTTATTTCGCTTCACATCATTTTTCTGGTTAGTGGAGTCAGTCACATAATCTTGGCTGTTATCTTCAAGATATTCAAGCACTTCACCCCTCGTTACGCACAGCAATGGCCTCACCACAGCATCGTTTTTTGGAGCGATGCCCGACAGTCCACCAATTCCCGACCCTCTCAAGGCGTTGATGAAAAAAGTTTCCACATTATCGTTCTGGTGATGTGCCACAGCAATCACTCCGCAATCCTGCTCGCGAAGCAGCACCTTAAACCATGCGTAACGCAAATCGCGGCAAGCCATTTCAAGCGAAACACCCTTGCTCCTCATATACGCCGGCACATCGAAGTCTTTCACAAAAAGCGGCACATTCAAGTGAGCGCACAACTCACGCACAAAAGCCTCATCGCGATTCGACTCATCGCCACGGAGATGGAAATTGCAGTGCGCTGCCTTACAGTCGTAGCCCAAGGCCAGCAGCACACGCAGAAGTGCCACAGAATCGGCACCGCCACTAAGTGTCACCAACACAGGCCGAACACCACTCATGAGGTGGTGCTGCACGATAAAATCTTTAACTCGCTTTTCGAATTGCTGTGAATAATCTGTACGCATAATTAATGCAAAGATATTGAATTTTGATAAGCTGTGGGGGATTAGACTATCAAAAGTTTTTCGGATTAAGGGATTTTTTGTAATTTTGCGTTGAAAACTATAATAATATATATGTTACTCGAAAGAATTGAAGCTTTAAAAGAGCAAATCAACGCACTTCAAGCAGCCAACGAAGAAGCACTTGAAGCATTGAGAATCAAATATCTCAGCAAAAAGGGCGAAGTGACCGCCCTGTTCAACGAATTTCGTAATGTGCCAGCTGATCAAAAGAAGGAATTTGGCCAGAAATTAAACGAACTCAAGAACCTCGCAACTGATAAGTTGAACGAACTTCGCGAAGGTTTCAAAGCTCAAGCAAAAGAAGCCAACAAGATAGATATCACACGCCCTGCCATGCCAGAAAAGCTTGGCACACGCCACCCTATTTCTCTCGTTCGCAAAGAAATCATTGATATCTTCGCACGCCTTGGCTTCACATTGGCTGATGGTCCAGAAGTGGAAGACGACTGGCACGTGTTCAGCGCGCTCAACTTTGCCGCCGACCACCCTGCACGCGATATGCAAGACACATTCTTCATCAACGCTGACGAGAAAGACGTGAAGCGCAACATCATTTTGCGTAGCCACACCAGCTCTGTGCAGGTTCGCACGATGGAAAAGAAGCAACCGCCTATTCGCATCATTTGCCCAGGCCGAGTGTATCGCAACGAGGCAATTACCGCACGCGCACACTGCTTCTTCCACCAGATTGAAGGATTGTACATCGACAAGAATGTGAGCTTTGCCGACTTGAAGCAAGTGCTCCTCAACTTTGCACAAGAACTTTTCGGTGCCGACACAAAAATCCGTCTTCGTCCAAGCTACTTCCCATTCACTGAGCCAAGTGCCGAAATGGACGTATCTTGTATGCTTTGCGGTGGCGAAGGTTGCGGCTTCTGTAAGCACACTGGCTGGGTGGAAATTCTCGGCTGTGGCATGGTTGACCCTAACGTGCTTGAATCAAGCGGCATCGACAGCAGCGTGTATAGCGGCTACGCATTCGGTTTGGGTATCGAGCGTATCACCAACTTGAAATATATGGTGAAAGACTTGCGCATGTTTAGCGAAAACGATGTTCGCTTCCTCGACGAATTTGAGGCAGCACACTAATTTATAGAAGTTAACAACTGTCGGGAACTATCTTTTCGGATCCTGACAGCTCACAACAAACAATACAGAGAAATGATGCACATTAGTTGCATCATTTTTCGTTTAAAATCATTCTAAAATGACGCTAAAAGAACGATACGAAGGCTGCTTGGCATACTGGCAGGAACAAAACCCGAATCCTGGCACAGAACTCAACTACAGCAACAATTTTGAGCTACTGGTGGCGGTGATGCTTTCGGCTCAATGCACCGACAAACGCATCAACATGGTCACCCCTGCACTATTTGCGGCATACCCAACGGCTGAAGCCATGGCAAAAGCATCGTTCGACGACATTTTTCCACTCGTGAAAAGCGTGTCGTACCCCAACAGCAAAGCCCAGCACCTGCTGGACATGTCGAGAATGCTCGTCAATGAGTTTGGAGGCGAAATACCGAATACAATGGCAGAAATGACCCGACTCCCCGGCGTGGGGCGTAAAACCGCCAACGTGATGCTCGGACAAGCGTTCGGAAAAGCCGCTATCGCCGTAGATACGCATGTGTTCCGTGTGGCTAACCGCATCGGGCTCAGCAACGGCAAAACACCTTTAGAGGTGGAAAAGTCGCTTTCAAAACACATTCCCGAAGACAAGCAATGGAAGGCGCACCACTGGATTCTGCTACACGGCCGCTATGTGTGCAAAGCCCAAAAGCCCGACTGCCTCAACTGCGCCATCAAACCATTCTGCAAAACCTACACCAAAAAGTAACACAATTCAGTGGAAAATTTCTGGGTATAGATTATGCATTGTTGCCGAATTGTGAATGGAATCAAAAACAAAAACACAAAAAACAGCCTTGGGGCAATGTGGAATGCTTCGCATTTGGCGGTGCGACTGTGCGCTTTGCGTCATTGGA
>ERZ779888.1001-NODE-1001-length-30057-cov-4.690121_pt1 | contig 30057 bp, 28 predicted proteins | sample MGYA00511245_ERZ779888 | MGnify/ENA primary metagenome ERZ779888 (study PRJEB29588, sample SAMEA2155255) | human gut metagenome | biome: human gut; feature: human-associated habitat; material: faeces | place: Denmark | collected 2008/2010 ...
ACTCGCGACCCCCACCTTGGCAAGGTGGTGCTCTACCACTGAGCTATTTCCGCATCTCATCTTTTGTTTATCTTTCAGAAGACCTTGTGTCTCGCTGACTGACAAAAACTATTTTACTCATTTAGAGGGTGTTTGTCAACACCTTTTTTGAAAAAAAATAAAAAAATATCCAATCACCGTTTTCTTCTCTAAAAACAGTGATTGGATAAGACGGTCTATTAGGTCTTGCGCCGAAAGACGCGGCCGCCGGGACGCGGATGATAGAGCTGCCAGCCAAACTTTAAAGCGCAGCCGCGCAGGATAAGCACGATGATGAAGCAAAGCCACGAAGAAACATCCGGCCCCCAGATGGGCCAGCTCCAGCACATGAACCAGGCACCGACCAGCGAAGCCACGGCATAAACATCCATGCGCAGAACCACAGGCACGCGCTGTGCCATGAGGTCGCGCAGCATGCCGCCCCCGACTGCCGTAATGACGCCGAGCATGATAGGAAATACGTAGGGATGACCTGTGCCCAGCGTCAGTCCGGTCAAGGCGCCGGTGACGGTAAACGACGCCAGCCCGATTGTATCCGAGATATCATAGAGCAGCGTCATCGTCCTGCGGCGCCGCCGGTCAAGCTGCAGGACTTCATAGCCATAAGAGACAACGACCGCCGTCACCACAGACATCAAAAGGTCTGTCGGCTGGCGCAGGGCCACGGGTGGCGTTATGCCGGCCAGGACATCGCGGACCATACCGCCCCCGACAGCCGTCAGCAAGGCCAGCACCGTGACGCCAAAAATATCCATGCGCCGCGACAGTCCGACCATTGCCCCCGAAACGGCAAAAGCCAGTGTACCGGCCCAGTCAAAGAGAATCCAGGTCATGTATTTTTCCTCCTGCCTCCATGCTCCCCTGCTGCTTTTGTTCTATCTCTGCTTTATTTCGTCTCTTTTGCCGCTTCTAAGACAATCGCCAGCGCCCACTCAGCCGAATCATAGAGGTCTTTTTCTTCAATATATTCTTCTTTCGTATGGCAGTTCGTCATACCTACGCCGAGTACGACAGTCGGCACGCCATACGTATTGAAATGATTGGCATCCGAACCGCCGCCCGACTCCTCAAGCTCCAGCGGAAAGCCCAGTTTTTTCGCTGCGCGCGAAGCAACTTCGATGGCCGGCGCATCCTGCGGAATCTCGTACGGACCATAGTCCGGGCTGACTTCTGCCGTGATATGGCAGCCGGTAGTTTTTTCGCCCCTCTTAAAATGGTCGACGATGCGCTGCGTGATTTCTTCCAGCTTCTTTTTATCGCGGCTGCGCGATTCGTAGTAGACGTCGCAGCTGTCAGCCACGACATTCGTCGCGCTGCCGCCCGCAATACGGCCGACATTGCAGGTCGTCTCCACATCGATGCGTCCCTGCGGGGCATCCGCCAGCAGCGTCCCCGCTGCCACGATGGCATTGATGCCTTTTTCCGGCTCCACACCGGCATGTGCTGCCTTGCCGGCAATATGGATATGAATCTGATTCTTGCCGGGAGCCTTGTAGCTCATGACACCCGGATGACCGTGCGTATCGAGCGTAAAGCCCATATCAGCATGCAGCAGGCTGCTGTCAAGATTCTGCGAGCCATGCACGCCATTTTCCTCGGAAATCGTAAAAACGACCTGCAGGGGGCCATGCGGCAGGCCCTGTTCGCGCAGCTGGCGCAGGGTTTCAAGAATGGCCGTGACGCCAGCCTTATCGTCCGAGCCGAGAATCGTCGTCCCATCCGAACGGATAATGCCGTTCTCGATGATGGGATGAATCCCTGCACAGGGTTCCACACAGTCCATATGGGCCGTGAGCATGACCGTCGGCACCTTTTCCATCCCTGCTGTCGCCGGAAAGTCAGCGACGAGGTTGCCGCAGTTGCCGCCGAGCTTCTCACCAGCCTGGTCTTCTTTGACCGTACCGCCAAGTTCCTGCAGGCGCTTCGTCAGGAGGTCCCCAATTTCACGTTCATCATGGGTCGAACAGCGAATCTGGATGAGCTCGAGGAATTCCTTGCGTATGCGTTCCTTATTTATCATTTTAATGACTTCCTTCCTGTCTGTCTATTATAACAGAAGCATCAGCACAATGGCAGAGGCAATGCACGGCAGGGCATTGCGCTTCGACACTTCAATCGGGTTGACTTTGGCAAGACCGGCACAGATGATGGCTGCACCGGCAATCGGCGACATCGAACGGCCCATGGCGCCGGCAATCTGAGCAAGAGAGCCGAGGTCCATGATGGACAGGCCGAACTGCTCCGCAAACGGCGTAATCGCACCATTGAACGCAAAAGCCGCCGCATCGCCCGAGCCAGAAATCACGGCGATGAAGAACGGACCGAACGTACCCGCCGCAGCTGCTGCAGCCTGCGAGCCTTCCATCAGGTCGGTCAGGGCACCCGTAAGGCCGATAGCAGTCATGCCTGTCGTGAAAACACTGGCACAGACGATAAGGCCGATGACATCAGCATAGGCACTGCCCATGCCTTCGAAGAATTTGCGGCAGATGGCCTGCGCATCCTTCAGTGTGGCGAGGAAACCAAGGGCTACACCTACGAGCATCGAAAGAGGTACGCTGACAGGCGGCAGCACACCGACCTGCTTCGAACCGAGAATCAGAAGAATCAAGGGCACCAGCGGCACAATGGCCAGCAGCGGCTTGACATGGAACTCTTCGGTCTTGCCAGCATCTTCACCGAGGCTCGCAAGATAAGCCGCGCGGCGTTCGTCCGTTGCCCCTTCCTTGCGGATGACGGCATAAACGGTCATGACCGCAACGCAGGCAATCGACGCAATGACAGAAGCCGGCGTCTCGTTGATGATGACCGTCATCATATCCGTGCCGGCGAGGTCCGCGACAAACGGGTTATGCGCATTGCCCGGGCTGATGGCACTGCCCCAGGTGCCGGCCAGCACCGTAGCCGCCGCCATGGCCGGATGAACGCCCGCGGCAATCAGCGTCGGAATAAGGATACTGCCGACAGCCGCCGAGCAGCCCGAAGCCGAAGGAATGGCCAGACTGATCCACCAGGTCAGGAAAAACGAGATTGGCACGAGAACCGAGCGGCCGCGTTTTAAAAGGCCTGAAATCGACTGCACGAGATGCTGGTCGCAAGTCGTCAGGCGCATGACATACGAAAAGCCCATAACGGTACAGATGGTCGGCACGAGAGAATTATTGACCATCGCCTTCGTGAAAGCTTTCATGACATCTCCCGGCAGACCGCCAATCACGCACATCAAAAGACCTGCGAGAAACAACACGAGCCTCGCTTCGTATTTCTTGACGATCAGCACGAACGTCAGGATAACGATAAGACCTCCAGCAAGTAACATAGCAAAAACCTCCATTCACATTTATGTGATTTTTCTGTGGATTCCTTGTATATATTTTATATATTTTCTGTTTATCTTTCAATAACTTTAAATAATTTTATTGTCCATTCTGACTATACATCTAAGAGGCTATGTTTGTAACTATGCTAATATTTTCTTTTTTTCGCAGAAAAATCCATGTTATAATGGATGAGACAAATAAAAGAAAGGATTTCAGATATGAAAAAATATAAACTCCTCTTTGTCTGTCATGGCAATATCTGCCGTTCGACAATGGCCGAATTCGTCATGAAAGACCTCGTGCGTAAAGCAGGACTCAGCGGCAGCTTCCAAATTGACTCAGCTGCCTGCCGCCGTGATGAGATTGGCTCCGACACGCATTGGGGCACAAAGGAAAAACTCAGGGAAATGGGCATTCCCTTCACGCCGCGTCATGCCCGCCAGATTACATATCAGGATTACCTGAACTACGACAAAATCATCGGCATGGACAGCGAGAACATGCATGACCTCCAGCGCCTGACACATGGAGACCCGGAACACAAGACCGCCCTGCTGCTCGATTTTGCCGGAGAACACCGCGAAGTGGCCGACCCCTGGTATACCGGCAATTTTGATGAGACCTTCGACGATGTACACAAAGGCTGTAAAGCCCTGCTGCAGAGTCTTACCGGTATAAAGCAAAAATCATGAGCTGCAATAAAAAAACCTTCGAAGCAGATTTTCCTGCCCCGAAGGTTTTTTCAGCTCATGAACTCTTACAGGTATTCAATTACGTACGGTTCCTATCAATAGTTCTCGGCATGAACCTCGAAATAGCTCTGCGGATGTGCACAGACTGGGCAGATTTCCGGTGCTTTCGTGCCAATGATGATGTGACCGCAGTTACGGCACTCCCACACCTTGACTTCACTCTTCTCGAAGACTTTTGCCGTCTCGACATTCTTCAAGAGAGCGCGGTAACGTTCCTCATGATGTTTCTCAATTTCAGCGACCATGCGGAATTTCGCAGCCAGTGCCTTGAAGCCTTCTTTCTCAGCCGTTTCAGCAAAGCCCTTGTACATATCCGTCCACTCATAGTTCTCACCGTCAGCGGCATTTTCGAGATTGGCAGCCGTGTCGCCAATGCCGAAGAGTTCCTTGAACCACATCTTGGCATGTTCACGCTCATTGCCAGCGGTCTTCAGGAACAAGGCAGAAATCTGCTCAAAACCGTCTTTTTTCGCACGCGAAGCAAAATACGTATATTTGTTCGTTGCCTCACTCTCGCCAGCAAAAGCTGCTAAAAGGTTCTTCTCAGTCTGCGTACCAGCATATGGATTCTTCTTTTCTTCTGCCATTTTCAAAGTCCTCCCAATCAATAATTATTATTCTTTATGTTGATTTCATTATAGCATGAACCATCATAAAATACCAGAAAAATCTACGGGATTCTGCAAAAACTTCCTTCATTCTTCGCCGATAACCGAACGTACTGACGGAATATGACAGAGCCGCTCCGTCCCGGGCTCGTGATGATGGAATTCCGGCAGATACTGACTGTCCACACGGTAAACCTCAAGGTCCAGATAGGTCGCTGCCATAGCAGCCGCGGAAGCAAAAACAGCAGAGCCGCCTGTGATATCAATGGCACTGCGTCCCACAGAATCCCAGATATCATGCTGCTTCTTCATGACGCGGTAAAGTGAAGCGACATCTTCGCCCTGGATATAAGTACAGCAGAGGCTGCCATCATCAAGGCCGAGGTTCTTCTGCAGGAGCTTCACCTGCAGGGCCTGCTCCTTCCGACAAAACACATGTACGTTTTGCGGCTCAAATAATGCCACAGAGAATGTCGAGAGCTCCCAAAGCGGGCCCATGAGCAGGAACAGACCATAATAATCGCGTTTTTCTGCCGCGTAATGTCCCTGAAAATGCTCCTGTGCCATGGGGAGGACTTCGGTATCAAAGTAATTATCTGCCCAAAGCTGCTGTTCCGGCGTATCCTGAGGCATGCCGCGCCAGATTTCCTTTTTATCAGCCAAACTGATCATAGCAATCCCTCCTGACTTGAATTCAGCAAAAATAACATCACCTGTCAAGACTGCTCTTATTTATAGGAGTATTCGCCCTTTACTGAGGACATCCCTGCTTTTTCTCAAAAAAGCCGTCATTTTGACGAATCTTTGGAAAGTTCCTGACAAAAGGCCGCATATTTTTCTGTGTATATGCTGCCTTTCTCCCAAATAAAGTCAAAATCATGCTTCATAGAAAAATCAGTCAGTGGAATTTCTTTGAGGATTCCTTTCTTTAATTCTTCTGCTACCGCAATCTTATAAAGGAAGGATATACCGCAGTCCCGCTCGAGCAGGCCGATGATGGTATGCATATTGCCGACTTCCGTAAAATGGATGAAATCCTGGATTTTCATACCGTAAAGAGCAAGATTCCGCTCTAAGATATTTCTTGTCCCTGAGCCGGGCTCGCGAATCAGCAGGCGTTCCCGCAGCAGGTCATGAAAATAATGCGGGCAGCCGCCGGCGAAATTATGTTCGGCTGCACATACGCCAATATAGTCCTCTGTGCTGTAATGACAGCGTTCATACTCTTCCTTGGGATAATAGCCTTCAACCAGGGCCAGCTGAATGCGGCCTTCTGCAAGCATCTGCAGGAGCTGGGCTGTGTTGCCGAAAACGAGTTTGACATTCAGCGCCGAATGCGCCTTGAGCACCTCAGCCAGCGGCTCAATGATGGCATATTCACCGACGGTCATCGTCACCCCTAGGGAAAGTTCCTCGATGCCTGTAATCTGACTCTGCAGTTCCGCCTGAAGCTCTTCCTCATCATTCTTCATCGCTAAGAAGCGCTTCCTGAGAATGCGCCCGGATGGTGTTAAATAAAGCTTCTTGTTTTCATAGCGAAACAGGGACGTACGATACGACTCCTCTAAAAAATGAATATGCTGCGACACCGCGGGCTGCGTGATGTTCAGCAGACGCGCTGCCTGCGTGAAATTCATCGTCTGACAGACACAGAGGAATGTCGCCACACGAAAATCCAACATCAGCTTTCCTCCTTATTAATAAAATTATCTTATCAGTTTATTATAATACATAATTTTACATTTTCGCTATACTTATTTATACTCGAATGATCAGATGATTTACACTATTAATTTGCAAAGGAGTAGTAACTATGGACGAGACTAGTAAGAAAGCACTGGAACTGCATAAAAAATATCAAGGCAAGATTGCCGTGTACTGCAAAATGCCAGTCAATCCCCCAGATGACCTGATGCTTGCCTACACGCCGAGCGTGGCAGCCGCCTGCCGCGAAGTGCTCAAAGACCCACTGACCGCTTATGGTTCCTTCTATTGGAAGATTATCAGACTCTGGTAAAACAAATCTCTGCTATGGAAGCTCTGTAATGAAAACATATACATTCCCCTACGGGCATGGCACAAAATCCTTTACCATTGATGAAACACGCGTCATCAAGGAAATCACGATGCCTGAAGTTAAGCCGCTCAAAGACATCCGCACAGCGGTCCTTGAAGCCATCTATCCCCCATCGGCATGAAACCAATCAACGAGATCATCCAGCCCGGCGACACCATCACGTTTATCTGCAACGACCTGACCCGCGTGGCCAACAGTTTTGACTTTATGCCCATACTCGTCGACGAGATAAATAAGCTCAGTGTGCCTGACGAGAATATGCAGATTGTCTTTTCCCTCGGTGTACATCGCAAAATAGCCAGAGAAGAAATGGCCCAGAGCGTCAGTGAAAATGTCGCTTCATAACCACAGCTTCATGCTTGCCCCCGATGCCGGCATGGGCCGCACAGCAGGCAATCCTGTCTACGAAGACCAGATTGAGGGCGTGAGCCTGTGGGCCAAAGAACGCAGCGTCATCCTCTTCAACGCGATTCTCGATGAACAGCACCGCTTTGTCATGGGCGCCAACAAGGCGTATGCCATCCCACGCCTCATGCGCAAGGCCCATTTTATCCTCGTCACCGGCCTTGACCGCGAACTCGCCAAGGCCCTTCTGTTCGAAGGCGCTGTCGATACCGTAGATGAAGCTCCGAAACTGGCCATGACGTATGTCGGCCCAGCCCCTAAGTACATGCTCATGCCCACAGGCAGTCTGACCGTACCAATGTTCCACGGGAAAATTCGCCTGAAACAGCACCATCTCTTCTAGCGATAAGATAATCTTATTGCTAGATTATAATACATAATTTTACATTTTGATTCCTGCCTTTTATAATCAAAATGACTTTTGCGCAGGTCAAAATCATCCAGATAAGGAGTTAAATCCATGAATATCCGCAATATCAATCTCACATGGCATCGCGCGAGCATTGGCTTTATTGTCACGCTCATCTGTTCTTTTGCCGGACAGGCCCTGGCGCAGCTGCCGGGATTTTCGCTCATTGGCCATCTCGTCCTCGCCCTGCTGCTCGGCATGTGCCTGCAGCTGCTGCGTCCCGTGACGCTGGCCGCACAGGTGAGCACGCCGTTCATCGCCAATAAATTTCTGCGTGCCGGCATTATCCTTTTAGGCTTCAAACTCAACCTCGTCATTCTCATGAGTGCAGGTCTAAAAAGTCTCGAAGCTGCCGTTGTCGTCGTCGCCATCATGATTCCGCTCAATTTCTTCGTGGCACGTTTCTTCAAGGTCGAGCATACCCTCGCCCTGCTCACGGCCTGCGGCTGCAGCATCTGCGGCGCCGCTGCCGTCATGGGCGTTTCCAGCGCCGTCAGAGCCAAGGCGGACCAGTCCGTGCTTGCCGTTGCCATTGTCGCCATTCTCGGCACCGTGTTCACCTTGATTGAAGTTGCCCTGCAGCCGTTCCTCGGCTTCACGGACAGCCAGTTCGGCGTCATGGCCGGCCTGAGTCTCCATGAAATTGCCCACGCCGTCGCCGCAGGCGGCGCTGCCGGACCGGTCGGTACGGATAATGCCATCATCGCGAAACTTTCCCGCGTACTGCTGCTCGCCCCTGTCGCCATCATCGTCGGTATCCTTGAGGCCCGCCGCTTCCGCAAAATGAATGGCGAAAAAGAAGGCAAAATGTCCGTGCCCATCCCTTATTTCATGGGAGGGTTCATTCTGGCCAGTGCCATCGGTTCTTACATTCCTGCCATCAACCAGTTCGTGCCCTCTTTCGTCCAGCTCGCTTATCTGCTGCTCGGCATGGCCATGGCTGCTCTCGGCCTCAATGTCAACTTTGGCGTCATCCTCAAACAGGGTTTCCGCCCGATGATTGGTGCCATTCTCTGCTCCTTCTTCCTGCTCGGTCTCGCCATCAGCATCGTTCATACATTCTTCTAAAAAAGAACAAAAGATACAGAAAATAAGATGTCATTCTGATATAATGGAAGCAGGATGTAAACTCATCTGTGACGAGCCATCTGTTTTGCTGGTTCGTATGTTGAAGGAGGGATTTTCATGAAGAAAATCATCGCTGCGGTCGTCGCCGCCCTGCTTGTCGCCATTGCCGTGCCGGTACTCGCTGCTTCTTCCGATGACAGCAATACCTGCCCGGTAAGAAGCTGCTGGGAAAACAACACCGACTGCAATAACGGTGCTTACTGTCAGAATGACCGCTCCTACTGCCGTAACAACCGTGCCTACTGCTATAATGACAGGGGCCAGCGCGGTTATCGTGGCGGCTGTGGCGCTGGTTATTACTGCGGCCGCTGAATTTTATCCTGAACAAAATAAAAAGGATGCCCAAGGCATCCTTTTTATTTTGCTTATTTTTTTGCAGATTTTGCTGCTGTCGTTTTTGCCTTCTTCGCACTGGCCGTTGAAGATTTCTTGTCTGCCTGTTTCTTTTTCCAGGCCTCCATTCTCTCCTTCTCCTTTTCTGCCTTTTCCTTCTGCCATGTCTTGTAGTCCTTCGCCGAAATCTTTTGCAGATACTCGGGCGGGATATGACGGAACTCATCAGGGCGCAGCTTATAGAATTTTTGATAGTTCACCAGAGCCGCATCCGTCTTTGCCATCTCATCCTCGATTTCTGCACTGATGAGATAACTGTAGGAATTGGCCGCATCCAGCTTCATGGCCTGCTGGCAGTCGGCAAGCGCAGCCTCACGGTCGCCCATCATGCGGTAAATATCCGCACGGTTAAGGAAGTTATAGGCATTTTTCGCATCGAGCGAAATGCCGTGATTGGCATCCTCCAGGGCACCGGTGAAATCTCCTTCAACGGCTTTGGCGCGGCCGCGCATGACATAGCTCTGTGCCTCATCGTCCATATGCTTGGCCGCAAAAACGCGGTCAAATTCCCACAGGGCCTTGTCTCCCATGCCATAATCGCTGTAGGCATCGCCATTCTCGCGCATTTTCTTGACCGCTTTTTCATCGGCCCCAACGACTTCGGCCCGAGCCGTGGCCAGCTCCTGCTGACGCGTCTTTTCTTCGGTCTTCATCTTAGTGCGGGCTCCGGAGGCTGCCTCATTGGCATAAGCGGCCTGCACGAGCTCCTGCAGACGGCCGCCCAGATGCCCCACGGCCACAAAATCCTGCAGCGGTTTGTAAACGCGGTCATCATTCAGGAAGATCACATCGCCTTCGCCATCCGGACGGAAATTCCAGCCGGCAGCCGTATCATAATCATGAAAGGCCTTAGCCAGGCCGCCCGCGACATAATACGCGTTCTCGACGGTGTTGTCATAATCATCGCGCGTTAAATCCACCGTCAAAAAATCCTGTCCGTCAATACAGACGGTCTTGCGGTCTTTGACCGTCACATGGCCGCAGCCATAATCGCTCATCATCTGAGCGAGCCTTTGTTCGCGCAGCTCTGTCTCCGGATGGTCCGAGAAATTCTCCTGATTCTTTTTCTTATCATCAGGGTCCTGATACTCCAGAACGTTGCGCGTCTCATACGTCAGGTAATACGCCATGCGGTACATCGCCGCCGCAGGGCCGCCCGGATTGAAGCCCGCACTCGTCATGATGTAAAAACCGCCCGCATCCGCATCGTACTCTGTCGGCAGCGTGACATTCTTGGCAATCGAATAGCTCGCAAGGGCATTGAGCTTGTTCCAGTCCATGAGGCCGGCATCCATGTTGAGAAAGCTCATGCCATAATACTGTGCAATGGCCTTGGCATAATTCTTCGCACTGTGCTGCTCAATGCCATGCGTCATCTCGTGGCCGAGAACCGCCGCGAGTTCATCTTCATCGCATTCAAGGCCGCGCACCAGGGCACGGTTGATACTGACATAATCCGTGGGGAAACACGAAGCATTGAAATCACTACTGTTATTGACGCCCCAGATGAACGGCAGCGAATTGACCTTAAGCACATAATCGCCCTTTGTGACCAGCTGCTGCATGACGCGGTTGACCACATCGATATCATGCTGATTCGTATCCGTGCCGTTCTCCTTAAGGTCCTGCCGCTCACTCTGCACCTGGGCGCTGACATCGTTGCCCATGGCGAGAATGCTTGACAGACTGGACTTATAGGCAGCATAGACACCGAGCGACTGCGCTGCCACAGCCCAGGCATCTACCGCCTCGACCCTGCCTGCCGGCAGGAAGAAGGACCCAAGGCCAATGGCACTGCTGACCAATAAAGCCAATGCCCTCTTTTTCCCAGAATATACATGAAACAAAAAGACACCTCCCGTCTTTTTGGCAAATCCTTTGCATCGTTTCTTACCTGTCCCGATTATAGCAAAAAAATCTGCAGCTGAAAATACTTTGTTGAGTCAATTATTTAGACAGGATATCTTCCTTGAAAGCCTGCCTTAACCATTGTATAATTTTCATATATCATAGTCTTTCTTCATGAAAACAAAAGGCAAAATCATCCCAAAGATTCAAAAGGAGGCAAAATCATGGAGAACAAAGACGAGAAGGCACTCCGGGAACTCAAAGAGCCATTTGCTGAGATTGGCCCGAAGATGCATCTTCTCCTGCATACGGGACAGCTGCTCATGGAAAACGGTGCAGACAGTGACCGCACCGTACGTGACATGATGCGTGCCGCAGCCTACATGGGCATCCCAAAAGACCGCATCCACCAACACGTCATGTACACGACGCTGATGCTCAACGTCAATGATGAAACACATTCTTATACCGAATTCCGCAAATGCAAGACGCACGGCATCAATATGACCACATTGACGGCTGTCAGCAAACTGACCTGGCGCGCACTGGAAAAAAATTATTCCCTGCATGACTTCGAACGCCATCTGCTGCGCATCAAAAACCGGCCGCGCAATTATCCGTTCTGGCTCACGGCACTGGGGGCCGGCGCTGCCTGCGGCGGTTTCTGCAAGCTCTTCGGCGGTTCATGGCTGGATTTCCTGCTCACGGCTCTCTGCGCGTTCCTTGGCTTTTATACGAGGAAACTCTGCAATCATTATGCATTCAACACTTACGCCGTCATTGCCATCACCTCATTCGCAACGACAATGTACGCCTGGGCCACGCAGTTTCTGACGGGCAGCATGAACTGGTATCCTCTGATTTCCTGCACCCTGTTCCTCGTCCCCGGCATTCCGCTCATCAACGCCGTCGATGACCTTTTAAACAATTTCATCGTCTCCGGCATGACCCGTGCCACACATACCCTGCTGATTGTCGGTGCCATGACCTTTGGCATCGTCATAGCCATCCGGCTCGGCAATGTCTCCGACTTCACGACAGTCAGCCTGCAGCCGGACAATATCTATTTCTCACAGGCCATAGCCGCAGCCATCTCTGCCATGGGCTTCTCCATCATCTTCAACATCCCGCGGCGGCTGCTGCCTGTCGTTGCGGTCGGCGGCATCATCACGGTACTGCTGCGCAATGTCATGGTACTGCAGCTCGGCTTCTCTCAGACCGCGGGTTCTTTCCTCGGCGCTGCGGCTGTCGGCCTCATTGCCCTTAAGGCTATCCACTGGTTCCACGCGCCGAACATCATCCTGACCATTCCTTCCGCCATCCCGATGATTCCTGGTGTTCTTCTCTACCGCGTCCTTTTTGCCCTGCTCAATATCCAGGATATCACACCGGCAGCTCTGCTGACCATGATGCGCGACGGCGTAGCCGCAGTCACCATCATCATCGGCATTGCAATCGGCGTGGCCATCCCGAATATCTTCATCCATCGCTATATAGAGAACAACAAGCAGCGTACGGTAAAAGACCTCCTCGATAAACGCTATCTGAAAGATGACGAATAAGTAAATATAGAATATAATCGAATGGCATTCAACTATTCCTAAACAGAATCGTTTGAATGCTATTTTGCTATTGATAAAGTTCTGATATTTCTGTATCATAAGATACATAACACAGTTCTGACTTACGCAGTCAATCCACTACTACATCGAAGGAGGAATATCCATGAACAAGATCAACCAGGAAGCGCTGGCTGTCAAGCGCGCGGAGCAGGTCTTTGACCGCCGCCGCCGCACGATTGGCCTGTTCGGCGCCCCCATCCTAGCCCTGCTCGTATTCTTTACCCCGATTGACGGGTTGACCCTTGAAGCTCATAAGCTCTTATCCATTATGGTACTCGTCGCGCTCTGGTGGATTACCGAGCCCGTTCCCATCCCCGTGACGTCGCTGATTGGCCCGACGCTCGCGGTCATCACCGGCGTCGTGCCTGTCAGCATGGCCTTTGCCGCCTTTGCCAATCCCATGATTTTCCTGTTCATGGGCGGCTTTATCCTCGCCAAGGCGATGATGACGCACGGCATCGATAAGCGTTTTGCCTACTGGCTGCTCTCGAGGTCCTGGGTTGGCTCCAATCCGCGCCGCATTTTCCTCGCCACAGGTCTTGCCGCAGCACTCTGCTCCGGCTGGGTCAGCAACACGGCCACAGCTGCCATGATGTTCCCCATCTGCCTCGGCCTGCTCGCCTCCATCAAAGAGATGTTTGCCGTCAATGGCCGCCAGATTGACCTCTACGATTATAAATACGCCACGGGCCTCATGCTCATGACCGCTTATGCCTGCTCGATTGGCGGCGTTTTGACGCCAATCGGCCCCCCGCCGAACCTCATCATGCTCGGCTTCCTTGACCAGATGACGGATATTCAGGTTTCCTTCTTTGAGTGGATGACCTGGGGCCTCATCGCTATGATTGCTTATTTCGTCATTGCTTACGTCGTGCTCATCCGCATGTTCCCCGCGGATGTCGAAAAAATCGACGGTGCCGAGACGTTCATCCAGAATAAGCTCAAAGAGCTCGGTAGCTGGACGCGCGCACAGAAAAATACGGTCTTCTGCTTTGCTGTGGCCGTCGTGCTCTGGATTCTGCCGGGCATCCTCTCCATCGTCTATGGCAGCGGCACGCCGATTCTCAAGATGTACAACCGCCTGTTCCCTGAGGCCGCTGCGGCCATGATTGGTGCCCTGCTGCTCTTCCTGCTTCCAGTTGACTTCAAGAAACGCGAGTTCACGCTGAGCTGGAAAGATGCCAAGGACGGCATCGAGTGGGGCACGCTGATTCTCTTTGGCGGCGGTCTCGCCATGGGCGGCATGATGTACAAGACGGGCCTCTCCAAATGGGTCGGCGATGCCATCATCGCCATGATGGGCGGCAGCCCCTCCCCGATTGCCATGGTCGCAATTTTCTCCGTCATGGCCCTGCTGCTCTCTGAGCTCACGAGCCACACGGCTGCGACCAACATGATTGGCCCGCTGGCCATCACCGCTGCCGTCTCGGCCGGCATCAGCCCGATTCCTGTTTCTGTCGCCATTGCCCTTTCGGCATCGCTCGGCTTCATGCTGCCGGTCTCGACGCCGCCAAATGCCATCGTCTACGCTTCGGGCTACATTCCGATTACCAAGATGATCCGAACGGGCGTCTACATCGATGTCATCGGCATCGCCTGTGTGACCATCCCGCTCTGCATCTATTTTGTCTCCTGGGTCACAGGCTGACCTAACCTATCCTATATCCTTCCCTCATTAAACAATACCACAAAAATACCGCATCCAAAGATGCGGTATTTTTGTACGCCGTGCTCAATTGTTGATGCGATAATCCTCGAATGAAGCAATCATGCCCGAATCCAGCCCCGCCAAAAGTTCATAAAGAACAGATGGCGCCGTATAATCGAGCGGCAGGAAGCAGTCCTTTGCTTCATTATAATGTCTGCGGATTTCATTTTCGAGTTTGCGGATGGAATATTCGGTCTGGAATTTATACGTTTCGTACTTCTTGAGAGAATTATTATAACCGAAGTAATAAATCAGCCCCCATAGTGCCAGGAAAATCAGGGCAGCGAGCGGCGGCAGATGAATGCCCACGATAAGGTAGAGCACCAATGCCAGAAGGAAACTCCCAAAGGCCCAGCGCTGCTTGGAAGGCGGGTCCCAGCAGGCTGCCTTGAGCCACAGGTCCGACAGCGTCGCGTACTTATCTCCCAGTTCTTCAAAATACGGCTCCAGCCGTCTTAATTCTTCAATCGTCTCCTGACGCGTCGCTGGCACAGGCGCCAATTCTTTCAATAAAACAAGCTCCGGCATGCCTTTCTGCAAAGGACTCGCCGCCAGTGTCGCCGGTTCACCGCAGAAGGGACAGACCCGCGTCCCCGATTCCAGCATACGGCCACATTTTCTGCAGATCATGATGATCCCTTCCTTCTTACCTTTTTGCAAAATCTACTGGATATCTGTTATTCCATTTGTTCTGGATTGTCTGCATGATGTTGTAGAATGCCATAGATAACCATATATTCTTTTTCGCCGAAGAGTAAAAAAATCCTGCCACAAAAAATGGCAGGATTTTAGTTTATGGTATATCAAATTCTACGGTTAAACCACGGACTCATTTAAGCTCGCGTTCGAGGCGTCCCTCAGCTTCGAGCTGGTCCGTCCATTTCGCATGATGATGCTTCGCGTAGTTCTCTTTGACCGTGCCGTCGCGCATGCCGTGGAACGAATCGGGATTGACGCCGATGGCCAGATAGATATGGCCGATGGCAGCCGCAAAGCCAAGACCGGCACAAAGGCTGTGCAGCGGAATCATCCACGTGCGGATGGCCGGTGAGATATGGCCGGCACCGAGCCAGAGCGTCAGGCCCGAGACGACAAAGCCCAGCCACAGAAGAGCCTGCAGCAGGATATTCATGCGTTCGCCGCCGTTGTAAAAGCCCTGCTTCGGCATATCCTTAGGCTCTTTGCCAATGAGCTCTGCGGGGAATTTGACGAGGAATTTAATATCATCCCTGTCAAAGCGCAGGACCTCGCGAATCAGCGTCAAGACGCCGCTGCGTGCCGTGAAGAGCAAAGCGACAATCGGGTTGAGCAGGAAGATGACACCGAGGACATGGTGACAGGTCTGCAGTGTCTCTGCGCCGAAAGTTTCATAAAGGAACAGAAACTTGTTCGTGTAAAGCGGCATCGCCGTCAGAAACAGCAGGAAAAAAGTGACTGCATTGACCCAATGGAAGTAAATGAACCCCTTCTTATGGCGTTTGATGTAAGGTGTACGTTCTGACATCAGTGCTCCCCCTTCCCATGGTCATCATCATTCTTCTTGCCCATCATGCCTTTGACGGCAGCCAGCCCCAGGACGCCGACAACAGCACCGGCACCGGCGAGCTTGCCGAGCGGGCGTACAATGTCTTTCCAGACATCGATGGAATTCGGCGTAGTCGCCTGCGGCTTGAAGCCATACGTCTCCGGTTTTTCCGGCAGTACATAAATCATATGTATACCGCCGACGCCCTGCGGATTGAATACATTGGCATCCGGATAACCATCATTCTTGAGCTCCTGCACACGCTGGCGTGCGATTTTCTCGATTTCCTCATACGGCGCAAACTGCAGGGCATCCGCCGTGCAGGTCTTCGCGCACGAAGGCGTCATGCCCTCTTCGATGCGGTCGAAGCAGAGGTCGCACTTGGTCGATTTATGCGTCTCTTTGTTGATTTTCGGAATGCCAAACGGACAGTTGGCCACGCAGTAGCCGCAGCCGACGCATTTTTCCGGATTGATGACGACTGCGCCTGTCGGCAGCTTGTCAATGGCTTCTTCAGGACAGCCCTTCGCGCAGGCGGGATCACCGCAGTGCATGCACTGTGTTTTGACAAAATCCCAATGGAATTTCTTCTGCGCATCGACGCGTTCCGTCATGCGGATGAGCGTCCAGGTCGTCGGTGTGAGGTCCGCATGGGACTGATACTGTCCCTCAAACGGAGTTGACATATCTGCCGGCAGTTCATGCCATTGCTTGCAGGCGACCATGCAGGCCCTGCAGGCACTGCAGCGTGCAATATCGTGCAGCATTGCCATTTCTTGTGCCATGTTACTTTTCCTCCCCTTCTGCCGAGGCCAGCAGTATGCTGCCCTTCTTCACGAGATTTCTCTCTGAGCCCAGAATATCGAGATGAAGCGTTGCCCAGTCATGACGATAAATCTCTTCTTCCCCATGTTCATCCTTCCCCTGATACGTCTTCAGGTAGGAATGGCAGACATCGCAGACATCAAGACGCATCGCTTCTTCCCCTTCAGGCTCCAGCACCTGCATCTTCTTCAGGTCTTCATTGCCGCAGTAAGCACAGCCGACACGTGCATACGGCCAGACCGTATGACAGCCATCGCAGACGAGGAAGCGCGCGCGGCCTTCCTGCTCTTTGCGCAGGACCGCAAGAACCGGCTGACGTCCGCAGACCGGGCAGTAATTGCGCTTCCAGCCAAGCTCTTCCCAGACAGAAACATCTTTGGCTGCCGCAGGGACCAGAGCAGAAAGAATGCCCCAGCCCAAAAGGCGCAGGCTCGTCTCCCCCAGATGATGTGCTGTTGCCAAGTCAGAAAGACCTCGGTCATCCTGCCGCAGCAGCAGAGTGAAGAACTGCCGGCATGCTTCCGGCTCGGCTCCGGCTGCCCAGAGGTGGACGGCTGCAAAGGATTTTTCCATGGCGTCGGGCAGCTTGAGTGACGTATTGTCAAAAACATCATCGACAGCTCTGTAAAGATTTTCCGCCGCTGCTTTTGCCACCTTCTGCTGCAGTTCTTCATTCTGCAGCAGCGGCACCCCCTCTTTGGTCAGGGCCTGCCACTCTGCCTGCGCAGGAAAATCCACAGGAGATATTATTTCTTCAAGAAAATGCTCAAAAGCCAGCTGCCAGCCAGCGGTCTGGCGGAGATAGTCATGCTGTGCAAAATAAGCATCCCATTTTTTCATGTTAGCTGATTTCATACCATACTACCTCAGGCTTTCTGAACATTGACAAGGCAGGCCTTGAATTCCTGCTCTTCGGAGTTCGGGTCAAGGGCATCGTTCGTCAGATAGTTCGTGCTCGGCCCCGTCGAAAGGCCCTTGAAGCCAAAGGAATACGGCATCCAGACCATATGCGTCTCCTCGCCGTTGACCACGAGAGGCTGTGCGCGCTTCGTGACCATGGCCTTGACCGTAATCTCGCTGCGTGCCGAGCTGACTTTGACTTTGTCACCAGCCTTGACGCCGATTTTCTTGGCGAGCTGTTCGCTGATCTCTACGAAGTTCTCCTTGACGAGTTCATTGAGCCATGGGATGTTGCGCGTAACCGTACCCGAGCACCAATGCTCTGCGATGCCCGAGCTGCAGAGCACGTACGGGAACTTATCCTTCGTGCCGATAGGCTGTTTTTCCGGCAGGCGCGGGTATTTGATGCACGGATTGTGCTGTGCCTTGTCGTTTTCATGCATGGCATTGTGCGTCGGACTCTCGAACGGCTCGTAATGCTCCGGAATCGGACCGTCGACCGGCGTCGACGAAGCATCGCGCGTCGTGCCGTCCGGATTCTTGTCCTTGTACGGCGCGGCGTAGATGCGCGCAATGCCCTCACCGTTCATGCGGAACGGCTTCTGCCCTGCCGATGTATCCGGTCCCTGCTGGCGATTGCCGACATCCGGCACATCGTAGCCCGTCCACTTGCCGGCGGCTGCATCCCACCAGACGAGCGGATGTTCTTTATCCGCTGGCGAACCATCGGCAAGGCACGAAGCACGGTTGTAGAGGATATGGATGTTGTCCGGCCACGCCCAGCCAAATTTCGGGAAAATGCCGACATTTCCCGGGTCTTCCTGACCGCGGCGCGCCGTCATGTTGCCCTCGCGGCCATAGTAGCCTGCATAAATCCACATGCCGGAAGCTGTCTCGCCGTTGTCTTTGAGCTCACCGATGCCATTGACAACCGTGCCCGTCGCAACATCATAGCCGCTGATTTCCTTCATGACATCCTCGAGGTAATGTTCCTTGGAATAATTCCACGCCATGAACTTGATGGGGTCATCCTTCGGGTCCGTAGAATCCTGATAGAGTTCGCGGATGCGTTTCCAGAGCATATCGTTGATTTCATAATCCGGTTTGGAGTCGCCGAGTGTATCCGGTCCCTTCATGCGCCACTGGATGAGGCGCATCGAGTTTGTGATGGAGCCTTCGCGCTCTAAGTACGAGCAGGCCGGCAGGAAGATGACTTCGGTCTGGATATCGGCAGGATTGTCGCCCGGACGGTTCCAGAACTCCGCGGTCTCGTTGACAAAGATATCCTGTGCAATGAGCGAATCCATCCTGCAGAGGCCGTCATGGACCATACCGGCATTGGCATTCGTGACATGCGGGTTCTGGCCGCAGAGATAGAGGGCATGCATCGTGCCGCGGTAGGCGTCCTCGAAAATCGCATAGATGGAATCCGGATGATTGGCGTTGCGGATGGCGCCGTAATTGAAGCCGTAGTCATTCTCGGCCGTTGCATGCTCGCCAAACCATGCTTTCGTCATATTGACGTACCATTTGCGGCGGAATGTGCCATAAGCATCCGTCCACTTTGCCAAAGTGTTTGTCTTGTGCGTCGGAGCGACAAGGTAGCCCGGCTGCATGTTGAACTCAATGCCAAAGTCCGTCGAGGCCTGTACATTTGGCTGTCCGCGCATGGCAATGATACCTCCGCCCGGGATGCCGATGTTGCCTTTAAGCAGCTGCATAATCGTGAAGCAGCGGATATTCTGCGTGCCAATTGTATGCTGCGTCATGCCGAGAGCGTACATGATGATGGCCGGACCTTCATGATTGACCCAGATGCCAGCCGCACGCTGGATATCTTCCGCCGGCATGCCCGTGACATTCGAAACCATCTCGACCGTATAGCGGCCGTAGAATTCTTTCAGGCGCGAAAGCACCGTATTCGGCGCAAAGAGGTCATTGGCCTTCTGCGGTTTGCCATCGGCGCCGAGGGCATAACCCCACGTCTCCGTGTTCGTATACGATTTTTTCGCTTCATCAAAGCCGGAGAACAGGCCATCGTCAAACTTGAAATCATCGCGCAGCAGGCAGGCAGCGTTCGTATTGCGCAGGACATAATCTTTATTGAACTTGCCCGTCTCGAGCATCTGCGAGATGATGTAGCCCATAAACGCGATATCCGTGCCCGGACGCAGCTGGAAGAAATCATCCGCAATCTTCGACGTGCGCGTATAACGCACATCGACATGAACGATTTTCGTGCCGTTCTGCTCGCGTGCCTTCATGACGTTCTTGAGGCCCATTGGGTGGCATTCCGCGAGATTCGAGCCTTCAATCCATACAAGCTTCGTATTCTTGAGGTCACCCCACGGATTCGTCATGGCGCCGCGGCCAAACGCAGCACTCATGGCCGGCGGCGTATTGGCATGGCAGACGCGCGTCTGATTGTCGATGTAAACGACGCCAAGAGCACGGGCCATCTTGATGTTCTGATAGCATTCCTCATTGTTGATCTGCGAACCGCCGATGAAGGAAAGGCCGTCGGTACGGCGGACTTCATACGTCTGTCCGTCAATCTCCTCAGTCTGCTTCCAGCCCTTTTCGCGGGCATTCTTCATGGCCTTGGCCGCGCGGTCAATGGCCTCATCCCAGCTGATTTCTTCCCAGTGGTCGCTGCCCGGTGCACGGTACAACGGCTTCGTTGCGCGCTGCTTGGAATTTGGGATTGTCGCATAGCCAAGCCCCTTGCTGCAGAGTGCGCCGCGATTGATTGGGCTGTCTACCGCACCTTCGAGCTGAATGAGCTTGCCATCCTTGACATAGCCGACGACGCCGCAGCCGCAGGCACAGAAATGGCAGATTGACGTGAACTCACGTGCTCCCTTGAGTTTGAACGTATGTGCCGCCGCTTTGGCCTCCTGCAGGTCAAAACCGAGGCTGGAGAATGCCAGACTGAGGCCGCCAATACCAGCCGCCTTGAGAAAATCGCGTCTGCTCAAATCCATCGTATCTCTCTCCTTTATGTTAGCTATAATGTATGTAAATTGTATTTACACGCACACATATATAATATTTATCAACTATCGTAAAAAAAATTTACGGCTCAGCAAATGATGCGTTCTGGATTTGTATAGACGCAGAAACTGCCCGGTGCCATGCGGGCGACCAGCGTGATGCCGAGCTTCTTAGCCAGAGCCAAAGAAAGCGTCGTCGGCACAGATTTCGCGGCTACCGTCGAAATGCCCATGCGGCCGAGCTTCATCATCATTTCAGAAGAGCAGCGGCCGCTGAAGATGATGATTTTATCCGTGATATCGATATGATGGCGCAGTGTCCAGCCGTAGAGCTTGTCAAAGACATTGTGGCGGCCGATATCCTCGCGGAAGACGAGAATCTTTTCTGCCTGCTGGTCCCAGATGATGCCGCTGTGCACGCCATTCGTCTTTTCGTGCGTCGCTGCGAGTTCCGCCAGTAGCTTATCAGCACAGGCTAGGATATCGCTGGCCTTGAAGCGCACGTCGCGCGGGCGTTCAAAGATTTTTTCCGGCTCGCAGTCAAGGATTTCGCGTGCACGGAAATAACGCGGGTCATTGGCGTGATTCGCGGCCCAGACCTGTGCCAGCTCCGTCGTCACGACTTCAGCCTGCAGTGCTTCTTCATCGATATCGAGGCTGACGATATCGTCGTAACTGCGAATCTGTCCCATTTGTGCCAAGATTCCGATAACCAAATCCACATGGTCTCCCGGTGAACAGAACGATGTCGTGAAACGTCTGCCATTCAAATTGATGTCAAGATAACATTCCATCGACGTGTACTTGTGGTCGTCAATGAAAGAATCCTGCTGACTTACGTAGCGAATGACCGGATAATCGATGAGTTCATCTTCTCTCGCCTTCATCATAAATCCCCCCTATAATATATAAAACAATTTTATTGTTTATACATGTTTTATATTATAATGCTATTATCCCACGTTTACTTGCTTTCGTAAACAACTTTTTTCACACAAATTCCCGCAAAAGAGCGCAAATCATGATAAAAATCGTATAATTTGCGAAAAATTGTACGCGTACAAAAAAATCACGAGATGACATCTCTCCTCAAAATAAAACAGTGACATATATCACCACAAGAGTACGAGATATCACATCGTGATTTCATGGATTCAAGCAAAGAAGTTACGCGCTGCGCCGAAATTCTCTGTCCACTTTGAGGTAAAACGGCACTGCTGCCATCTGGGTAAGAACGGATACCGCAATCATCAGCGTCAGATTCCAGTCATAAAGCAGCCCTAAGATCCAGCTGCCAAGGAACCAGAAAATACCAAAGGAACATTCAAAGACGCCATAGCCCGTAGCACGGCTTGCCTTAGGTACCATCCTTGCCACCACGGCCTTGAGGATAGATTCCTGCGCTCCCATGCCGACGCCCCAAAGCATGACGCCCAGCAGCAGTGCGGCAAAGGAATGTGCACCGAAGATAAAGACAGCAAACGGCGCAGATAAAAGAGTGGAAAAGACCAATGCCTTCATGCCCTTCTTGTCATAAAGAAGGCCAAAGAACAGGGCTGCCACCGCATCGACCAGCATGGCCAGGGCATAGAGCAGCGGCAGATTTTCCTGTGTCAGCAGTGAGCCTCCTGCAGGCTCGATATACGTCCGCACTACATGCATCGCAATGATGGCATAATCGATGAAGCCAAACGCAAAAAAGCCGATGCCGGCAATATAGAAACGGAAATGCTTCTGCATATGAAAGGGATTATATTTTTTCGGCTCTGGTTCAAACTGGTCCGGATTCGGGAATTTCCATTTCGTCAGGATAAGAAAAAACAGCGTGAGCAGGCCAGGAATCAGCAGCATGGCAAAGCAGAAGCTGTAACGTTCAAACGTCGTGCCTGTCGTCTTGCTGAGCAGAATGGCGTAGAGAAATACCGGACCAAGGAAGGCGCCAATCTGGTCGAGCACTTCCTGAATGCCAAAGCTCTTGCCCACACCTTCCTGCGTTGCAGCAAACGACATGATGGTGTCCTTGGCCGGTTTCTTGATGGATTTGCCCAGTCTCTGGAATACCAGCAGGACGCAGGCGGCAATCCAGCCGTGCTCACCGACAAGGGCCAGCGCCGGCACGCAGATGACATCGAGCACATAGCCGAGAATCGTCATGCGCCAGTACTCACGCGTCTTATCGCAGATGCGGCCAAATACATAGCGCAGCGAGTAGCCGATGAGCTCGCCCAGACCGGAAATAAAACCAATCGTGCCTGCCGAAGCACCGATAATCGATAGATAAGCGCCGCGGATGCTGTCCGCGCCTTCGTGTGTCATATCCGAAAACAAGCTGACGACGCCGAACAGCAGAATAAACGTCATCGCAGTGGATATTTTTTTTCGTGATTTCATGACAAGACCTCCATCTTTTCTGAACCGTGTTCTTCATGCATCTTCTCATCCGTCTGCAGTCCGGGCAAGAAAAAACAGCTGACACTTCTGTTGAACATACAGAAGTCATCAGCTGTTTAGCAATTTCAATCAAGTTCTCGATTGCGGGAGTACTTCATTCCCTTGTTTGTATGATACCACCCATGTGTTCTTATGTCAATTTAATATAACAGCATCCGTTTAATTCCCCATTAGGAAAGTCACGAGGCGGACAGCCGCATCCACATCATCAAGGGAATATTCCTGAATTCCCCGAAGTTCCTGCGGCGTCTTGCAAAAGAGTGCGGCCGAATCTTCCGTCAGTTCAAGTTCACCTTTATCTCGAAATAAAGAAACAACCGGTGCTGCGCCGTGGCGGCGGCTCTCGATGAGCACGAGATCAACGTCCTGCAGCCGGCCGGCCATCTCCACGAGGTTCGCCCGCCGTTCCGTCCGCTGCTCGATAAAATAGCCTTTGGGCGAAACTACGGCCACGCCGCTGGCCCCGGCTTTCTTGAAGCGCCAGCTGTCCTTGCCCTCTTCATCGACATCGTAACCATGGCAGTCGCCCTTGACAACGCCGACGCGGATGCCCCGCTCCGTGAGCCTTGGCAACAGTTTCTCGATGAACGTCGTCTTGCCTGTATTCGATGCCGGCGCCGAAACCGTCACAAGCGGCACCTTTCTTTCTTCATTAGCCAGGCGGCCGCAGGCCAGACGCCAGTCCGCCATGGTATTGACATTGAAGAACATCACATTATCAGGAAAGTCAACGCAGCTGTGCGTTTTCTCTGCGATGACAAGGCCGAGCTTGCCGTCGCCCCTCTGCAGGGCTTCGGCAAAAGTCTCGGACATATCGCGGTGATAGAGCGCCGCCAGCGGCTGCCAGCGTTCCGTGCGCGGCAGCACAGCCCGCAGGGCAGGATTTTTTGCCGCAGCGGCCAGTAAAAAGCGCAAAACCCTAAAATCGAGGAACGGCATATCGCAGGATACGGCCAGACCGTACGAAGATTTCATCCGGCCGAGGCCGCGGCTGATGCCTTCCATCGGACCGCGTCCTTCGCGTTCGTCCGTTACGAGCGTCAGACCGAAGCGGTCCGCCAGTTCCTGCAGCTCCGGCGATACCTGCTCCACGCAGAGGAATCGCTCCGCAAAAGAAATACGTGATGTTTTCCTGCAGAGGCGTTCAAGAAGACCAACGCCGCGAAATGAAAGAAACCGTTTATCCTGTCCCATGCGCGAGCTCTTACCGCCCGCAACAATCAGGAGAGCAATATCCGAAAAATCCACGCTGCTGCCCTCTTATTTCCGTGCACATTCACTGGCATCGCCGCGCAGGATATCAAGGCCATGCTGGAGTTCCGGCAGGACGAAACCGAGACATTCTTCCACGGCTTTGCGGCTGCCCGGCAGGTTGACGATGAGCGTACGCTTGTAGATGCCGGCCTGTGCGCGGCTCAGTATCGCGCGGTGCGTGACCTGCATCGAAAGGGCGCGCATGGCTTCGGGGATGCCCGGCGTCAGTCGTTCGCAGACCGAAATCGTCGCCTCCGGTGTCACATCGCGCACGGAAAAGCCCGTGCCGCCCGTCGTCACGACAAGGGCAATGCCGAGGTCGCCAAACGAACGCATCTTATGTGCGATATCCTCCTGCTCATCCGGCAGGATGATTTTCTCTGCCACCGTATAGCCGGCAGCTTCGAGCATCTCCTGCACTTTTGCGCCGCTCGTATCCTCGCGCAGTCCTTTGCTGCCCTTGTCGCTCGCCGTGATGATGGCCGCATCGAGAGGCATTTTCTCCGTGACAATCTCGAGCTTGTCACCTTCTTCGAGCCAGCCGCCATGCAGTACGCGCGCAAAAACACCCTCGCGCGGCATGATGCAGTCGCCGACCTGACTCCGTATCGCGCAGCTCTTATGACATTCCTTGCCAATCTGCGTGATTTCGAGCCAGACATTACCCGCGCGCAGGCGCGTGCCGATGGGCAGTTCCTTGAAGTGGAAGCCCTCGGCCACGATATTTTCGCCAAAGGCGCCGAATTTGACATCGACACCGCGTCTGCGGAATTCTTCAATCTCTGCAAGGCCTAAAAGGCTGACCTGACGATGCCAGCGTCCCGCATGGGCATCGCCGACCATGCCCCATTCCGTATGAAAAAGAGCCTTGTGAATCGACGTCTTGAGCGTGCCTTTCTTCTCACTGATGCAGAGTGCCTTGATTGTTCCCATCGTTCCCATTGAAAATCCTCCGTTACGATACAACTTGCTGTCTTCCATTATATTGCTTCAGCCGCCAACCTGATACATGGCGCGGCTGTCCTTTTCCTTATACGCAGATGACTGAAAGAAATGTTCTTCCGGCTTATGATAAATTGCCTGCTGCAGGGCCATACGCAGATTCTCATCGCTGATGCCGGAACGCAGCAGAGTCCTGAGGTCCAGTCCCGTCTTCGCATTGAGGCAGAGCTTCAAAAAGCCCTCCGCTGTCAGGCGCACGCGGTTGCACGAAGCGCAGAATTTATGCTCCATCGCATCGATGAAGCCAATCTGCCCGCGGAACCCTTCCGCCTGATAGTAAGCAGCCGGTCCGTATACGCCTTTTGACGGCTGAACCGGACGCAGATGGCCAAAAGCCTGTTCCAAGCGGCTGCGTACTTCTGCCATCGGGATGCCCTTGAGCCCGGCTTCATAAGCACAGCCAATCGGCATGAGTTCAATGAAGCGGAATTTCCAGGGACGAAGGCGCGTAAAATGCTCGACAAGCGCAGGCAGTTCCGCTTCGTTGATGCCTTGCATCGGCACGCAGTTGAATTTGACATCCGTGAGACCGGCCTTGTGCACGGCCTCGATGCCTGCTTCGACACGTGCAAAAACGGGACGGCGCGTAATATCGGCAAATGTCGCAGCCTTTAGCGTGTCAAGGCTGATATTGATGCCCGTAAGCCCTGCGGCCACAAGGTCAGCGGCCATTTCGTCAAGCAGGACGCCATTCGTCGTCAGCGCAATCTGCTCGATGCCTTCAACCGCATGGATTTCACGCACAAGCTCGACGATATTGCGCCGGACGAGAGGCTCGCCGCCGGTCAGCCGCACCTTGCGCACGCCAAGGACTGCCAAGGCACGCACAATGCGGAGAATTTCGTCAAACGTCAGGATATCCTCATGACGCATCTTTTGGATGCCTTCTTCCGGCATGCAGTAGCGGCAGCGCAGATTGCAGCGGTCGGTCAGCGAGATGCGCACGTATTCAATTTTTCGCTGATACTGGTCGAACATGACCTTCACCTCACAAAAGGACGCCGCGGACGCGTGAGCCCGACGGCACAGGCCCCGTGCCTGCCGGAATGTCGATGAGCGCATTGCAGCCGGCCGCGGAAAACAGCGAGCCGGAGTCATGCTGCTCCGGAATCGTGAAAACGCCATTCCGATAATGCGCGCGGATGAAGCGGCGGCCGTAGCTCGGCTTCGGGAATTTGTCGGCGAGGAAGCCCTCAACGGGGATATACCGCACCGACCCGCGTCCTGAGAATTTAGAGAGTACCTGCCGCGCTAAAAGTTCAAACGTCGCAAACGAGGCAAACGGATTGCCCGAAAGCGCAATGCCGAGCATATTGCCAGCCGTATAGGCAATGACCGGCGCCCCCGGCTTGATGCAGACGCGCCAGAACAGGCGCGTGCCAATTTTGTTGACGACGCCGTGCATGATGTCCTTCTTGCCAACCGAAACGCCGCCTGTTGTCAGGAAGAAATCTGCCTTATCGCGCCAGGCATCGATGAATTCAGCAGCTTCGTCGACATCGTCGGGCAGGATGCCAAGAACTTCCGGCTGAAAGCCAAGTTCCTGCAGCCGTCCTGCCAGCACGTAGAGATTGCTGTTGTAGATTTTGCCTGGGCGCAGAGGCTCGCCCGGCAGCACGAGTTCATCCCCCGTGCTCGCAATGGCGACGCGCAGACGGCGGTAAACCTTGACTTTGCCAAAACCGAGACTTGCGAGCACGCCGAGATGCGCTGCCGTAAGCTCCGTTCCCTTTTTGACGAGCAGGGTCCCCTTCCTGACATCCTCACCGGCAAAGCAGTAGTTCTCATGATGATGAAGCTCATACGGCACCAGAATACGCCCGTCTTCCAAGGTCACATCTTCCTGGCGCACCACACAGTCGCAGCCCTCGGGAATGGCCGCGCCCGTCATCAGGCGCAGGGCCGCGCCCTCCGGCACGTCTCCCTCGAAAAAGTCACCTGCGCATTCCTCGCCGATGATGGTCAGCGAAGCCGGATGTTCCTGCGACGCTCCCTTTGTGCCAGAAGCCGCAAACGTATAGCCATCCAGCGGCGAACGGTCAAAGGGAGGATTGTCAAAAGAAGCCACAGCATCTTCGGCGATGACTCTGCCCAGAGATTCGAGCAGCGGAACTTCTTCCACTGCTTCGATTTTTTTGGTATGGTCCAGCAGTACCTCAATGGCCTGCTCTAAAGAAATATCCTGCATGACAAACCTCGCTTATTTTTGGAATGGGCAGATGGGATAATGGCAGACCTTGCAGCGCATGCAGAGACCGCCGATGCCGAAATGACGGATTTCACGGCGCGTGACTTTGTCACCGGCAATCGCGCGCGGCAGAATCATATCAAAAATCGTCGCCTTGTCGTACATGACACAGCCCGGCAGGCCCATGACCGTGACCGTGCGGCCCTCGCGCTCCGTATAGCCCAAAAGGTACATCGCTCCCGGCAGCACCGGTGCGCCGTACGTCACAATATCGACACCGGCATCGCGGATGGCCGCAGGCGTGCGGTCGTCGGGGTCAACGCTCATGCCGCCCGTGCAGAGGATGATGTCCATACCGAGGTCAAGAAGGTCCTCGATGGCGGCTTTCGTATGTTCCGTCACATCGTCGGAGAGGCGGTGCTCCATGATGGTCAGGCCGAACTGATTGAGCTTCGCCTCAATGACCGGCGTGAACGTATCCTCGATGCGTCCGAGGAAGACTTCCGTGCCCGTCGTCACGACACCGACCTTGAGGTCCCTGCGGTACGGCAGCAGGCGCAAAAGCGGGGTATCCCCCGCCGTGCGGCGCACCTCTTCCATCCGGTCCCGGGCAATGAACAGCGGCGTCACTCGCATGCCCGCGAGCTTCATGCCCTTTTTGACCGGCATATTCTGCGCGAGCGTCGCAATCGTGATATCGTCCATCTCATTGACGGCATCAAAGCGGTCCTCGTCGACCTGAAAGACACCATCGCATTCCGCAACGAGTTCAATCTTGCCTTCTTTGACGTCCGTTGCCGTCATATGCTCATTCTGACAGAGCTGACGCAAGACATCGGCCGCTTCATTCTCGTGCATCTGCGAAGCGTCCTCATCCCAGATGTAGATATGGTCCTTGCCGAGCGACAGCAGCACGGGGATATCCTCTTCCGTAATCACATGGCCCTTGCGGAAACGCGCATTCTTCGTCACACCGCGGATAATCTGCGTGATATCCTGACAAAGCACCTGTCCGACTGCCTCGACCGTTTTCATTTCTTTCATTGCGCTCAGTTCTCCTATCTATAAAAAGACCACCCCTCCGCAATTGCGAAAGGATGGTCTTTGCCCCTTGCATTTTGCCCCTTTTCAATCACGGAAGGCCTCGGCGTTTCCCCCGAAACCCTGGCTTACCCGCATAGCCTGCCCATGACGCAGCCGGCCGTAGCGGATTTCGCTCGGAGTCGTATGATATCTTTATCTATTGTAACAAATCCTATTCTGTTTTCCTATAACTTTTTTCACAGTTCATCCGGCCGCTGAATGAGCTGGGCCTTGGTAATGCCGTTTTCGCCGAAGCGCGCTTTGATTTTATCGATGGCCGCATAGAGATTTTCTTTACGGGCTTCCTCGTGAAAGAGAGAAATCTCACCTGAAGCATCGAAGCCGGAGGCCGAGATGCCGAGCAGGCGGATGCCCTGACGCACATGCAGCCCCTGATAGAGCTCCACGGCCGTCTGATAGATTTCTTTATCGTAACAGGTCGCTTCGCCAAGCGTCCGGCTGCGCGTGTACGTCTGGAAATTCCCGAGCCGCAGCTTCAGCTGGATGGTCCTGGCCTTTAGTCCGTGGCCGCGCAGCCGGTAGCCGACTTTTTCGGCCAGGGCCAGCAAAACCTTCTCTGCCTCAACCCTGTCCTTGAGGTCTTCGGGGAACGTGACTTCTTTGCCGATGGATTTAGCCGGCTCCCTTGGTGCGACTGCGCGGTGGTCGATGCCCTGCGCTAAAGCCAGCAGATGTTCTGCCATATGCGCACCAAGAGCTGCCGTTAATTTTTTCCTGTCCGTCTGCCGCAGCTGCCCGATTGTGCGGATATGCAGCGAGGTCAGCACAGACGCCGTCTTTTTGCCCACGCCCCAGATGCAGCCGACAGACAGCGGGTCGAGGATGCTCTGCTGATTCTCTTTCGTGATGATGACGAGGCCGTCCGGCTTTTCAAGGTCGGACGCGAGCTTGGCGAGAAATTTATTCGGTGCGATGCCTACGGAAGCCACAAGACCTGTCCTGGCTTTGATTTCCCGCTTGAGCCGTTCTGCATATTCACGCGGCGACTTCATCAGGAGTTCCATGCCCGTGATATCGAGAAAGGCTTCATCGATGGACAGCGGCTCGACCACAGGAGCATAGCGCGCAAAAATCTTGAAAATCTCTGCCGAAACTTCCTTATAATGCGCATAATTCCCTTCAATAAATATTCCCTGCGGGCAGAGACGCTGCGCCCTGACCATCGGCATGGCCGAATGCACGCCAAATTTTCTGGCCTCATACGAACAGGTCGAAACGACGCCGCGGCCGGAAAGGCCGCCGACAATCAGCGGCTTGCCGCGGTATTCTTCATGGTCACGCTGCTCAATCGATGCAAAGAATGCATCCATATCGACATGCATGACCAGTCTCTCTTTTTTCTCCGACGTCATTTCCTCTCCCGCCTTTTCTGCTGTTTCCTATCCATTATTTTACTGGCTTCCCATGGTTCCAGCAAGTCAAAAAAAGTGCCAGATGAAGTGGTAAGCTTATTTTGGATACAGAAACTGTATAATCAAGACAGAAGATATGCATTTTCTAAACACC
>ERZ779888.1003-NODE-1003-length-30010-cov-4.951461_pt1 | contig 30010 bp, 22 predicted proteins | sample MGYA00511245_ERZ779888 | MGnify/ENA primary metagenome ERZ779888 (study PRJEB29588, sample SAMEA2155255) | human gut metagenome | biome: human gut; feature: human-associated habitat; material: faeces | place: Denmark | collected 2008/2010 ...
CGGCTGCTGTGCCAGCGGCGCCCAGGGCAACCGCCATTGCGTCGCTATCGCCCGTTGCGGGCAAGGCGGTCTTGGCAGGCTCAACAACCGCAGCTGTCTTTGCGGAGACAGAGTCCGCTACCGGATTTTCCGCTTCAGACTGAAAAGCGAACTCGGTCTTAATTTCCAGATCGGGCTTTACATCCGGGTCCGGCTTGGCGCCCGGGTCGGGCTCAGGATCGATCGTGTCGGTTGCAATCAAATATACATTGCTGCCAAAGACACAGCGGATGAAGTACTCGTGTCGTGTCTCGAGAATGGTCCCCTCCCCGTTGTTGTAGTTGCTGAAATCGAAGTCGGCGAGTGCGCCAATGCAGATCAAATGCAACAGATCCAGGCTGTAGGAAATCAGAGGATCGGCGCCGCCGCCCGTAAAGACCAAGGTCGCTCTTTCGTGATTGTCGATGGCAGCCAGGCTGATCGAAACGTTTGCCTCATTGGGGTTGTCTGTTTTGACTAAAGCCTCAGTATCGGGATCGATCTTGAAGAAGTAGACAGACTCGTTATGCCAAAGGGTGAAATCTTCAGGCGCATCGGGGAAGTCGTATACGTACGCTTCGTCCTGGATCAGTGTGAAAGCAGGTGGCAGCTCAAGGTCGTAGAAGTGGTTGACTACGGTGGTATTGATTTTGATTTCGCCGCCGCCTGGATTGGCTGTGCCGCGAGTGAGTGCTGCTGCGGGCGCAGATGGGACATCGACAGATTTAGGTGCTGGCGCAGCGGTCGAATCGCCTGCAGGCGCGACGGCTGCTTCGGTTTCAGCTGTATCCTGGGCCGCTGCAGGTGCAGATTCAGTCGCAGCTGCAGCGGATGCTGCCAGCTCAGCATCCATTACGGAGGACGCAGCTACATCGGCGGTAGCAGCTGGGGCTACTGCCGCTTGCTTGGCAATGACAGGCGCAGCCGGATCTGCAACTGCAGTTGCAGCGGCGTCTTGCCCCGCAACGGTCTCGGGCATTTCGGCTGCCAAAGCCACACCGGGCAGCATAAGCTGCCCCGCCACAAGGACGCTCAATCCAAAAGTAGCGATTCTGGCACCCGTACGACGCTTCGCGCCGCAGATGAGCGAGCTGGTGCGTTTGTTCTGGGTTTGCGGCGAAACATGCTGTCTGTACATAAGGCGCTCCTTGTTCGTAGGTCGGTTTTCTGTGGATCTACTTTGCGCCCACACGATTCGCTCAGGTTCGTGCACGGAAGCACTCACGCGAGCCGAGTGATGGCTTAAAATAATTTTCCCATAATCAACGCCTTAGGAGCAATGGTTTGCAATCCAATTTTTGGAGAGAGAATTCGCTAAGGAGCTGCTGCCCCATTAGCCTCTCCATATACCCCTTGCGCCGCAGGCGTATAATCCAGAGCCATGATCACTCTCCTGCTTATAGAAAAAATCGCTTCGCTATTCCTAATCATGGCTGTCGGATTCGCGTTAGTGCGCCTTCATCTCCTGAAAACGGGAGACAGCAAAACGCTCTCCGTCCTGTCTGTATACGCCATCTGCCCGTGCGCTTTCATTTCTGCAACGCAGGTTGATTTAACTCCAGATGTACTGCAAGGTTTTCTATTCGCAGTTGTCTGCGCTATCGTGCTCCAGGTTGGGCAAATCATCCTGACGAAAGTCCTGGCAAAGCCGCTTCACCTCTCCCCTATTGAGCGGGCGGCAAGCATCTACTCGAATTGCGGTAATCTGATCATCCCGCTTGTCGGCTTCATCTTAGGCGATGAATGGGTGGTCTACTCGCTTGCCTACATGAGCGTGCAAACGATCCTGATTTGGACACATGGCAAATCCCTTATCAGCGAGAATCATCACATTGATGTCCGCGCCGTTCTGTTCAATATCAACTTGCTTGCTGTCGCCGCTGGCATCGTGCTCATGGTGCTCGGCATCAAGCTTGTTGAGCCTTTCGGCACCTTCACCTACGACGTAGGACAGATGATCGGTCCTGCCGCCATGCTGGTAACGGGCATGATCATCGGAGGCATGGACTTGCGTCAAATTGTAGCCAACAAGCGCGTTTGGCTCGTTGCCTTCATCAGGCTAGTGCTGATCCCTGCCATAGTCACGCTTGTGCTCAAGTTCAGCGGCGTAGACGCGTTGGTGGCAAACGGCCAGTCGATCCTGCTCATTACACTTCTTGCCACCATCACTCCATCCGCCTCAACAACGGTGCAAATGGCGCAAATTTACGAGAAGGACGCACCGTACGCCAGCGCCATTAATGTAATCACCACGATCGGCTGCATCCTAACGATGCCGATTTGGGTAGCGCTGTTCATGGCTTAGCGCTAAACCAGTTACGAAAACAATCTGCCTACCGCGAACTACACCCTTTCGCCTCCGTGAAGATGGTCCTTTGTCGCAAAACAGGAGGCATCCCCCCCCATAAAGACCTTCCCAGCAGGTAAAACACCTAGCGTAATGCAGAAATAAACTGCGAATGCGCTTGCTCGTCACGCATCGTAACGTCGTAGCGTATGTGACGAAAGGAGGTGGATTCCATGCCGGAAATCAACAACGAAGCCGAGAAAACTTACTCGACAGGCGAACACGCCGCGCTCTGTGGCGTCAGCGTAAGAACCGTGAATATTACGATGAAAAAGGCCTCCTACCACCATCAGGGCTCACCGAAGGCGGTAGACGCATCTATGCCGAAGCCGATGCTGCTTGGCAGCAACAAATTGCCAGGGAAGCTCCATATAGTAGATTATGCCCTCCTGAACGCCCGTGCCATCGCCATCAGCGTTGTTCGGCGTCACGGCAGCCATCCGAAAATGAACCGTCACGTTGTCGCCCTTTGAGAGGCCAGCACCTTCCCCACCTTGCTCAACAGACTTATAACGCTGGTCAATCGCGCGGTGGGGATCGTTCGTGTCTACAACCTTTCCGTCCTTGTCGAGCAACGTGGTATACATCTGCGAATGAGGGGTTCCGGAAGCATCTGCCTCAATGATATCAACGAGGGGTGCTGCGGCATTTGCTGCGGGTACAGGCGCATCAGCCCCCTCAACGTCAGAATCGCCAGCAGAGGAAACGCCAACATCGCCATTGGCGAACATGGGCGTTCCAGCTTCACCATAAGTGGAAGAATCCTCTTGAACCGATTCCTCAGAAGCATTTATGGAAGCGTAAGAAGAATTGCCCCGTCAATTGTGCACTGCTGGAAGTGGCGGAATCGAGACTCGAACCCGTCATATCAGCAGGCTCAGCAAAGCCTTGAGCGGGAATAAACGAGACTATGAGCGTCGCGGAAAGCAAAATGCTTATCGCTCGACGAATTAAGGCTGTATTCGCGGGTCCCCCAAATGGAATCGGTGGTATAGCCATTCTTAACTTTCAGCTTATAGCTCTATTCATGCATATGATCAATTCATGTACTCTTTTATGGGTTCACTGAATTAATTCTATTGCCCACATCATTATGAGCGAGTTCACGGGTCATTACAGGCGTCACGAAGGTTAGCAGAAGCAGCTTAAGAGCAAAATCGCTACAGCAGCAATAAAAACGGTCTCGTTTAACGCCATTCGCCACGCATTACCCTACGGTGCTGCCTATTGGCAGAAGTCGGCTTTGTTTCAACTCCAAGATCATGTTTTAGCTAGGAAATAACCCGCAATTGGAGGCTGCCCTAATTGCACTTCAACGCGAAGGGGCCGAGCCTGGACTACCTCCAAGCTCGGCCCCTTTCATCAAACAGCCCTATTCTGTATTACCGTGCAGCAAACGGAGATAAACAAGCATAATGCACTAGTTCATCTTCCTGCGACGCAGCGCAAATGCAGCAACGCCAGCAGCCGCAACGGCAATCACAGCAATTGCACCACCAATAAGAGCGAGGTTGTCGCCCGTCTTCACGGCGGTCGCCTTTGCTTCGCTTGCCACGTTGTCGCCGTTGTCGTTAACGGTGTTGACGTTTACGTTCGCATTGGCGGAAGAGCTATCGCCGACGCCTCCGTTGTTGCCATTGTCACCGTTATCGCCGTTGTTGCCGTTGTCGCCTGCACCAGGCTCAACGGTAGCGGGGGCCGCCTTCCAGCCTGCATACAGAGTGAACTCAGGCTGTGTGCGAAGGCGATTGCCGCGGAAATCCCGCCGTTTTCCACAGCCGTGAACATGGATGAGCTGAAGTACGTGAAGCCCATGAACAGATAGGACGTGCAGTAGATTCTGAGCGCTCCGACCGACAGGTCGGACAGGCCCTGATCATACGAGACGAAGATGCGGGCTACGGGTTCAGCGAATACCTGCGCGGCTACGAACATGGCAATGCTGATGAGGCAGGTCAACCTCATGCCCTTGCGAAACAGGCTCCGCTTCTCCTCCCCGTTCCCAGCTCCGTGCTGGTAGCTCATCACTTTGCCTGATCTACCAACAATAATCCACCGCATGTTTTGCTCGAGAGGCGCATTTGTCGCACGACAATTTGGATGCAGCGACGATTGCGAGACCTGGCGCGGTGGGAAGCCGCCGCGCCAGGAGCAAAGGGGATGGTTGGAGGTCGACTGAACTTGGGTTTTGCTCCCCGATGGGGGCGTGTTTGACGAAGTCTATGCAGGAAAGTATCCTAACGCGCTTCGGTCAGCACACCATCTTCCACGTGAAGGCGCATGGTGGCGAACTCGCGCGCCTTTGCGCGATGGGCAGCGACGAAAATCGTTTTACCAGGTAGTGAGGCTATATTGGCAAGAACAGCCGCTTCGGTCGCGTCATCGAGCGCGCTCGTGACCTCGTCGAGAACCATGATGGGAGCGCTCGAGCACACTGCGCGCGCGATAGCCAGACGTTGCAGCTGTCCCTGGGAAAGGCCCTGCCCGTGCTCGCCGATCATCGTGTCGAGCCCCAACGGAAGCTCTTCCACAAAGTCCCACGCACACGCCACTTCACATGCACGTTTTGCCTGGTCATCAGTCACATCAGGGGCGGCGAACACCACGTTTTCGCGAATTGAGCCCGCGAATAGGAAGTTGTCTTGCGGCACATAGGCAAACACGCCAGGCGGCACCTGAGATGCAGAGCAGGCGGGAACGGCGAACGCACTCGCAGGGGCATCGGTAAGAGGCGCGCCCGTAGCGACCGAGCCTGCGGGAGCATCGGGCACAGCAGCTGCGGACGTCGCGGCACCTACGGAGAGCTCGTACACGAAGCCGTCCGCATCGTAGGCACCTAATAGCAGCTTGAACAGCGTGGATTTCCCGGAGCCGGATGGACCTTCCACCACCACGAAGGAACCCTTGGGAACGAATACGTTAGCGCAGGTCAAGCTCATGGGCTCTTCCCCAGAAGGAGCCTCCATCCCCCCTGCAGACGCAACGCCGCCTTCTGTCTCGCCCGCACCGTAGGGGGAATCGATAACTTCTACGCAGCGATTCGGGGCGCTTTCAACGGTATCGGGCCCATCCAGGGACGCAGCGCCATCTTCCTCCCTCGCTCCCCCAATGTGCATGGAAGCGCCTTTTGCTTTTTCCTCCTCGGCGCAAGCGGCGACACCTTCCGCTTCCTCATCGTCGTAGGAAAACGCCAGATCGCGCATCCGCACGCCTGAGAGCCGCTGATAGAATTCCTCGGCGGCCACAGGCAAGAAGCCCTCCGAGTGCGGCAATTCCGCCACCTCCATCAGGCGCTCCGCCGATGCCAGCGTCTGATACAGCTGCGGCAGCATGCCCGACAAGCTTGAAACCGGCGCCTGAATGCGCGCCACCAGCTGCAGCACCGCCATAAGCGTACCGTAGCTCATGGTGCCATGCAGAAGCTCGAACGCACACCACGTGAGTGCCACGGCGTACAGCGCGTTGAAGAAGAACGAGAAACTCGCGTTGGCGGCGATGGAGTACCCGCGTCGACGCATCTGCGCGGTGAAATGATCCTCCTGCAGCGTGTCGGCTCGTGCGCTCGTGGCAGGCTGAGCCCCGAACGAGCGGATGACCAGCTGATGCTCGAGCGCCTCTTGCAGAAACACGCGCACAGCGCCTTCCTTTTCCTGCACGATCTTGTGCAGCATCTTCAACCGTCCGCGCAGCGTGCGCGCCAGCACAAACGAAAGCAGCGCGGCGGCAGCGAACAGGGCCACCATGGGCGGGCTGATCAGCGCGAGCACCGCAATGGCGAACACAAGCTGCATGAGCATGGACACAAAGCTCGGGATGATGGTCGCCACGCCGTTCGACACAACCTGCACGTCGGAGAACATGCGGTTGGAAAGCTCGCCGGAATGGAAGCGCAAAACACTGCCAAAGCGCGCGGCGAAGATGCTATCGAGCATCGATTTCCGCAGTTCAAGGGCGAAACGGGCCCGAATGAGCTCCTGGGTGCTGTTGATAGCCAGGCGAAGCGCCAACTGTGCGATGATAACGCCTGCAAGTACCGCCGCGCTTGCCAGCAAGCCGTCGATGTTTCCCGCGACCGCCTGGTCGATGACGGCGCGGCATGCCAGAGCGAAGCTCACGAGCACCGCCGCTTGTACCGTGCACAGCGCCGACAGCGCCACAATGCGGCCATGCTGAGCCCTCGACTGCGCGAACAGCCACGCGTAGGTGACCTTGTCTTGCTCACGCGCCTCAGCCCTGCGCATCATTTTCGCCCCGCTTCGCTCGCGGCATCGCGTTTGCGCAGGCCGCATGCCACAAGAACGCGCTTGCCCACGCGCCTTACCGCAGCGTTTGCGCCCTTGCACATCTTGCGTACGGGAAAGAGCGCCACCCACAGCTTCGAGTACGCATGGTATCCGCGGGAGGTCTCGCAATCGATGTGGCGGCCGTCGCGATAGAAGCCTCGCAGTATTCCGAGCACGTCCTCGCGCGGGATGTATTCCAGCATGACGCAGTTATCTCCGCAGATCACGTAGCCTTTTTCAGAGCCGTTCCCGTAATGCCCCACCACGCGATGCAGCACGTACTTCTCACCGCGGCAGTACAGCGCCACATCGTAGCGGCGCAGCTCGCCCTCGGCTGGCACTACCATTATCACGTCGTGGCGGTTGCGCAGCATCGGCCACATGGAAACGCCCACGGGCGGCCCCATGTAAAAGCCCTCGAATGCGAGCACGTCCTCGATTTTACGCGGCTCATCAGGGGAGGAAGACCCACCTGCATCAGGCGCCGCCGATGGTATGTCTTTTTTGCACGTCATGAATCGCTTGCCGACTGGAACCTAACGGTTAGGCTTCTACTCCTCAAGCAAGTCGGCATCGCGAAGCTTTCCCAAAAACACCGCAACATCGGCACGCGCCGTGTCTTCGTCGACCGCGTATTCCGCCAGCAGAGCCCGGACCAGCACATCTTCCGTGGTATTTGCACCAAGCTGCTCCCACAGGAAAGCGCCCGTATCGTTCAGACGAATCATGCAGTGGCGCTCCATGCTGGCCTCGCCCACCGGCACGACCACGTGCTGACTACCCACTTTGTTCACGATGAAACCGTCTTTAATCTTCATGCCCAGATCCTTCGCATCGATGCATTCGTTCGCGCCTATTATCGCACAGCGTCATCTGGAACGCCGCGTCAAAGGCGGCAGGAGTCGGCGTGCAACGCAGCACGTAAAACGGCGCGCTGTTCACCAACCTATCAAGCAAATCAAGCTGCCGAACAGCCAAAGCGGGATCATGCGGCATCAGAATCTGATTCATGATGCGCGCGACGACTTCCCTGTCATCTTCCAAACGGGACAGGCGGTCCGGCTCGCCCGGCTCGCAGCGCTCGATAAAGCAAATGGCGCGAAGGGGAACGCTCGTGTTTTGTCCCCAGTTTTCCTTGCCGCAGTATGGAGTGCCGTACGCGACGAACTCACCCACCGGCTGGTTGCAGGTGGTTTCGACTCCTTCCTCACTAGGGGGCACAGCGGAAGAGGTACAAGCACATGCGCCTTCCCCGCTGGGCGTCCCATCTTGAGGCTCGGCAACTTCCCCGGTTCGCCAGCGCAGAATGGGCTTGTCGCCGTTCACCACCGTCACGTCGCCGCCCAGCGCGCGCATCCACTGCGCGACGTGCGTGCTCTTGCCCGTGCCGCTTTTCGCCGCGAACGCGAAGCCGCGGCCCGCATACGAGACGATTGCCGCATGGAACAGGAACGCGTTGAAATCGAGCATTCGCGTGCAAATTTTGCGGTAGAGCGCCAACGATTCGCAATATGCGGGCGAAAATGAGCCCTTCTCGTCATTCTCGGCTGCAATTTCTTCGGGCGTTGCCGCTATCGAAATATCGCAATCATCGGGAGAGGTGTCGACTATGTAGTCCGCGCAAAGCCGCTCGGTGAACGCGTAGCGGTTCTTGATGGCGATAAGAACCTCGGCAATTTGGATGCAGAACATAGGCTTTGCTCCTTGGAAGGAAGACGGTGAGCGTGATATGGCGGCGGAAATCTTAGCACTGCGTTTATTGCATCGTTTTCAGGCATTTTGCGCGGTGCGACCGTCGTTGTTTTATTATAAAGCGCACTCAACATGCGCGCGCTTGGCCGCCAAGCGCGCAAGCGATTTCCACTGTTGTCACGCATGCTGCAACGAGCAGCGAGAGGAAGTGCCCGTGGAGCTTTCTGCTGCCGAAGAGTACGCAATCAAGATTATCGCTGCCGAGAGTGGCATGCAGCGTCCTGTGGGCGAAATGCCGGCTGCGGTTTCGGCTGCGGGCGAGGGCAATTCTGCGCTTGAATTGGGGCCTGGACGCGAACATGACCCGGCGGTAACGTTCAATTCCGCCCCCACGATAGCGTGCGCTGCCGAACCCGCCCTTGCGATTCCCGATGATTTGTGGCCGGCCGTGCGCGCCGAGCTGGTAGCGCAATCGGTTATCGGCTATCCTGCGCACGCCGTTGAGTCTCTTTCGCTCAATCCCGCCGACCAGGCTGAATATCTCGCGCTCGCTGGGAAAAACCTGTCGAGCTGGTATAGCCTCATGATGGCGCAAGATGATGTGCTCGCAGAATTTCGAGCGGCGGGTATTCCCGTTGTCGTGCTGAAGGGCGCTGCGGCTGCGGCGCATTACCCGCAGCCAAACAGTCGCAGTATGGGCGACATCGACCTCATCGTGCCGCCCGACCACTTCGAGCAAGCATTTTCGCTCATGGAGCGTTTGGGCTGGGATAACGATATTGAACTTGAAATCAATCCGCGCCACGCGGGCTTCAAGAAGGCGGGCTGTCCCGAAATCGAGCTGCATCGGTATTTCAGCACATGCACCAACAAGCAGCAGGCACATTTCCTTGACCAGGGCATTTACGACGCAATCCCGCGCGCCGAATGGACCGATGTCGCAGGCTTCAGCGTGCCCGTGTTGCCGCCGCTCGAGAACGGCCTGGTGTTGCTCGCGCATGTCAACCAGCATCTAGGTTCGGGTCTGGGGCTTCGCCAGATTCTGGATTGGCAGATGTTCGTTGACGCGCACTTGACCGACGAGCTTTGGGAGCGCGGCTTTCAACATGCGGCGCAGCAGATCGGCATGGAGAAGCTGGCGGTCACCACAACGTGGCTTTGCCGTACCTACTTGGGACTTCAGACATCGGCAACGTGGTTTGGCAAAGCCGACGCGGAGCTTGCGAGCGACCTTCTGCTCTACATCATGCAGCGGGGGAACATGGGGCGCAAGATGGAACGTGGCGCGCGGGCAACCCGCACGGTGCTACACAACCTCCGCAGCCCCGCGGCCTTGGTTCGCTATCTTTATGAGGGCGGGCGCGCTCATTGGGCGTCAGCGCGCAAGCACGCGTGGCTTGCTCCAGCAGCGTGCCTCTATCAAGTGGGGCACGTTATCCGCAAGGGACTCTCGCGCAACGCGAGCATGAGCGAGCTCGTCACCGACGCACGTAGCGCGCAAGAAGACATCGACCTGCTCAAACGCCTTGAGGCTACCAGGATGTAGAAAGACGAAGGCCCAAGAAGGCGACCGCCGCTTTTGACGAAGGTTGGGAAAGCGTCTGCGAGATTGATTGCTGGGAAATGGACGGCAACCCGAAACGATGACCCTAGAATGACCGCCGCTTAAAACGAGAAGTGGCAAAACACAGCCAACAAAAATGAAGGATGCTAAAAAAGCGGGTTCCGAGAATCGTCCTGGAACCCGCTTCGGTTGTTCCGCTGCCGAGCGGTAGGCGCGAGAAGGATAGGTGGCTTAGTAGTAACCCGTCCACTTTGAGCCATCGGGCTCAGTTTTGACGCCGGGATCGGCGCCACCAGTCGGGTCGCTACCTGCAGAATCGCCCGAACCCTTGTCGGATGAATCGCCATTGCCTGCGTTCGAGCTGCCCAGCTGGTTGTCCGAAGTGGAGCCAGAGCCGCTCACGCTCGGAGCGTCGCCGCCAGAAGTCGACGCGCCAGCGGAGGGCTCGCCCGTCGCGGCATCAGGGGAATCCCCATACACCTCGGACGCATCAACCTCGTTGTCGGCCGTGCCGTCGCCCGACGCATGCATTACGCCTGCGTCCTTAGAAGATGCGTCAGCGGCAATTGCAACAGCACTGTCCGTTTTCGACGCCGCCTCATCCTGGCTCGAGCCGCCCGACACCATCAAAACGACGAGAATCACAACGACAACCAAAATCGCCGCGCCCACGCCGATAAGTACATTACGTTTTCGCGTATCCATAGATTTAGTAACCCTTCGTTCAATCAGTGGAAATCCGCAAACAAATGAAGGGCGGACGCAAACCGCCCGCCCTCGCTAAATTCATCAAACCGTGAATCATCGCAAAGCCCCGCCTAGCAAGCCGAGCAGGGCTTTGCGAAGCTGAACGACTATTAGTAATCGCCCGTGCCACTGTCGCCAGGGCCATCGATGAAAGAAGCAACAATAACGTCGCGTTATTCCAACTCGATGGTTTCCATCTCTGGACTCTCATAGTTCTTTTGCATATCGTTCAACTTTCTACTGAATTGCAGCCTTAATGTTGCTAGCATATTCCTTTTCGGCTTTGCTTGCCATGGAATGATTAAGAATAGCATCCGCAACTTCGCTTACCGAACGTGATTGATAGGTACTCTCGACCGCTTCAACGGTGGTTCCATCAGCAGTCACGTACTTAACAAACGCTTTTTCAGTGAAGTTTGCTTTGTAGAGGCTTGTCTTCACGTTGTTGAACACCAAGTTTGCCGTAACAGTGCCGTCGTTGTTCATGGCGTTATTGTATGCCACAAAACGAACGTCATCGGGGGAGCTAACGGTAACTCTCTTGTAATACCAACCGTTCTCAACGAATGTGGTACCCTCAGGAATGGCCATGGTATAGCCAAAACGCAGATAAGTCGACACGCTTGGTTCGCTAAGATCCATCCTCAACGAACCGCCGCGGAACTGCAGCAGATCGGTGATCTTGACGAACTTGGCGTAAGCAGCGCCTTCAACATCGGTCTTGGTGCAGGGGGTCTCGAACGCAGCATCCTTGTACCAACCAGCAAACGCCATGCCTTCCTGGGTCGGATACGTCCAAGAGGCCTGGTCACCACTGCGGTAATCCTGCAGCAGGTACGCGCCTTCAGCAAGCTTGACACCGTATGTGCCATCGGCGTTGGCAGCAGGGGCATAGCCCTCGGCGCAGTAGTTTTCAGGGACGGCGGCCGTGAAGGTACCGCCGGAAACTGCAATGTCGGCGTTTACCTTAGCCGCGGCGTCGGTCACCGTCCACTTGGTGACGTCAAGCGAACCGCCCTCGATCTTCAGGGTTGAGGGATTGGGTCCTGTAACATCCATGTAGATCGTACCGATAAAGTGGGCGTCGCCGCCAATGACGGTCTCGCCAACAGTACCCGCTTCGGTCCAGGAGTCCGTCCAAATGAGACCTGTCAGGTTGCCGCCCAGGATTTGAGCCTTATTCCAGTTCTGGACAACAGATTGCTTGCTGGTTAGCGTGCCGCCGTTGATGGTAAGCTCACCGTTGCTGTCGTTCTTGACAGCAATGAAATTCTGCTGCTCGAACGTACCACCGTTGATGGTGAGCGACGATACGGTATCCACGCCGCCATTGCGGATCAGAGAAGAGCCCTTGATGCCGGAGTTGTTCACGACATTCGCCTGGTCAATGACCATCGTGCCATTGTTGTCAATGACGTAATAGCTGGTCTCGCCCTCGATGCCCTGATCGTCGCGCTTGATGGTGCCGGTCTTGTCGGCGCTCGTGTCGGTAATGGTAACGTTGCCCTTGTTCAGGATGGCCGCTTTCGCGGTACCCGTGCCGCCATTAAGGATATGGCCGTTCAGGTCGAGCGTGATCTGCTTCGTCGAAGCAATCGTGACATTTTCCGTGGTGTCATTCAGCAGCTGGATGGTCTTGCCTTTCTTAGCCGCAGTAATTGCAGCCTTAAGGCTGGTGTACCTCGTGCTGCCAACCTGAGCGATTGCCGTTGCAATACCATACGTACCATCGGAACCCTTGACGCAGGTAAATCCATCGGCAAGGAAGCCATCAGAAACCGACTTGTTGAAGGTGCCACCCGTTACTTCGAAGTTATCGCTGGTCGCCTTGCCGTAGCCGTGGAAAATCTTCCCTCGCGCATGCTTATTGACGAACTTACCACCCGTAATCTTCGTGGAAGATTTGTAGCCCGTCACCTCACCAGTAATTACCACGCACGGAGAAGCCCAATTAGGACCGGTGGCGCTGCAAACAAACTCGCCACCATTAATCGCCGTGGTCCCGTAGGTGTAAATGACGCCAGTAAAACTATTTGATACCGCATAGCTCAACTCAAACTTGCCACCGTTGATGGTGAGAGTTGAACCTTCCTCGCTCTTGACGACATCCAAGCCGCCCGAGTAGGAACCGCTTTCGATGGTCATCGTGCCATCGTTTCTAATCATAGAGGAATCCGTGTTGCCCGCCGTAGCCGTGACATCTTCGAGCGTGGCTGTGCCGTAGCTATCGATGGTGTAGTAGCCCGTGCCACCAACAATGCTGCCGTTCTTCACGGTAGCCGTAGCGCCCTTCGCGATGGTCAGCGTTGCCTTGCCGGCGTTCGTGTTCGTCAACGTCTTGCCGCCAAGGTCAAGTGTGATGTTCTTGCCAGCAGCGATGGTTACATCCTCGGTCGCATCCGTCAGCAGCGTGACGGTCTGGCCGTCCTGAGCTGCGTCGATAGCGGCCTGCAGGGTGTCAAACCCCTTCCCTGCAACATACGCTACGCCAGAGGCCACGCCATGCGTACCGTCGGTATTTGCGATGGGAGTACAGCCTTCCGCACACAGGTCGGCGGACACGGCAGACGAGAACGTACCGCCAGAAACAGCGACCGTCTTAGCGGAGTTGTCGAAATCCGACTCCTGCTTGGTCGCGGAATCCCAGGTGTAGGCCTTGATGGCCGCGTTATCACCCTTCGCCGTGAAGGTGCCACCAGTGATGGCGATTTGGCCAAGGCCCTTGTAGCCGGGGCGGTTGACAATGGAAATTGCCGCGCCGTCCTGAATAGCGCCGTCGCCTTCGAGCTTCTCAACCGGGTCGCCCGACACCGTAATCGCGCTATCAGCAGTAACGTTCGGGTTGCCCGAGCACACCTGCGCGCCCATCGTCTTCGCGTTAATCGTGGATTTGTCGATGGTCAGCGTTCCGCTGCTGGGGAAGTAAATGCCGAAGCCGTTGGGAACGTTGAGCGTACTGTCCTTCAGAACAACAGTGTCGTTCGTGTTGTTGCCGTTGGTCTCGATGCCGCTCGTGGCGGTGGTAGAGGCCTCAACGCCCTCGAACGTAAGGGTGGAGTTGTCGTACGTGATGGTGCCGCCCGAGGCGGACGGAATCAGACCGATGAGCTGCGAACTCACGACCTTGCCGTTCTTCACCGTGAGCGATGCGTTGGGGTGGTTGATTTCGAACGCCGCAGAGTTCGCGTCGGCTCCCGTGCACGTCCAGGTATGGCCGTTCAGGTCAACCGCACGAGCGATGCTTCCGGAGTTGAACGTGCTACCCGTGGTGTAGTCGCGCAGCAAGGTGATGACTTCGCCGCTTGCAGTCTGAGCCTTGAATGCCTCATCCATGGTGTAGTAGCTGGTTTCGCCAACCTGCGCAAGGTAAGCTTTTGCCACGCCGAAGGTGCCGTCACCGTTCGGGGTAGCCGCAGAGCCTTCGATCAGATAGCGGGACGGATCAGTGCTAAACATACCCCCCCGTGACCTCGATCGTCGCCTTTGTAGGGTCGTTGGAAGTGGTACCCGTGCTGTAGTCAACCGTGTTCAGCGTGCCATTGACGGTGCCGCCCGTAATGGACACCTTCGCCGTTTTGCCTTCGGCGCCGTCGTAAGTCACCGATTCAACGTTACCGTTGACGGTGCCGCCGCTGATCGCCAGATCGCTGTTGTGACCGCCGCTGTACGTCCAGGCCGCCACTGCGCCGTTGACCGTGCCGCCCTTGATGGTAGCTCTGTGCCAGTCCTCAATGGCGTAGCTGTTGGTGGAATTCAGCGTACCGCCGTTCAGGAACAGATCGCCGCTATCGACCTTGATCACGACGAAGTTATTCTGGGTAAAGTTGCCGCCCTTGATATTCAGGCCGGGATACTTGGCGACGCTGTCATCGCCCACGCGCACCAGGGACGCGCCCTTCCCGTTTTCGGTGCCGCTATTGTTGGTTACGTTGCCACTCTCGAAGGTGAGCCAGCCGCTGCCCTGAATGTCAATGACATAGTGGGAGCTGACGCCGGAGTTCTCTGCGGTGTCCTCACGCTTGATGGTACCGGTCTGGGTCTCGCTGCTGTCCATGACGGTAACGCGAGCCGTGACCGTCAGCGCGGGCTTGCCCTTCTCGGTGCCGCCGTTGAGGGTGTGACCGTTCAGGTCGAGCGTGACGTAGGGCGTGGAGATCGTGACGTTCTCTTTCGTATCGGCCAGCAGCTTCACCGTTGCCTTACTCGACGCAGTGTCGATGGCTTCCTGCAAGCTGGGATAACTCGTGCCGTTGACTTCTGCAACTGCTGCAGTAGTGACTTCCCCGCCAGTTTCGGCTGCAGGGGCTGCTTCATTAGCCGTTTTGCCAATCGTCGCATTGGCCGCTTCACTCGCCGATTCGGACTGCGCGGCAAGCGTATCGCCTGAGCTTGCGCCCGTATCAGCGCCTTGCGACTCAAAAGGCTGACTCAACTCAGTCGGGGATGAAGAAACCTCCGATGCTGCGCCATCATCAGCCGCGAATGCTGCGGTTGGCAACATCATGGGGCACATCGCAACACTCAGCAGGCCTGAAATGAATTTGTTTTTATTGCTCATTTTCATTTCTTGCGCACCTCCTTTTCTGTTTTCTATGCTCTCAAAATCCTTTACATTTTAACCCCCCCCATCGTCGCAATTGCTGCCGAAAATGTTTTGCTGAATAAAAAGATTTACAGGCTTCCGTACTGCGCATAAGCTGCACCAATATCAAAATGCTCAGACAGCAGGAACCGAGTCATAGCGCCAATTTCATAAAGCGGCACACATAATTTCGCTAAGCGCGACCAGATTCGCTTGCCAATTCGCTTCATAAAAGAAAAAGGTACCTTCACTGTATTGAAGGTACCCTGCTGTTAACACGGTCCAAGCCAAATTGAAGGGTACAATACGCTACTGGCAATATAAATAGCTTCACCATACCTTGAAACACCAAACTCTCCCATTTTCAATTCAGCCATGCTATCGCCCCCGCTTTGACAGCCCCAATGAGCAGACCACCTACGCGCGAACAACGCACCATTGATCGAAGCCTTCTTTCCCAAGCTCCTTGACGCGAGCGTCTATCCACGCGCAATGTGCCGTGGATACCACTTCTGGAACCATGCGGTGAACACCCCCATCAACGCGGGAAGAACGGAATTGATTGCGCCAACGTAGCTTGCTGCGTCCGTTTGCATGATGAAATAGGTCCAAATAGGCGTAACCAGGTAAAGTACTCCCCACGCCGCCGTAAGGATGCGGTTCGTTTTCATGAAGATCGGATTGCGCAATGCCACTTCCCCGTTATAGCTGTTCTTGGAATAATGCGCAGTCAGTGGCACTTTCAGGAAGCACGAAACCGTCCACATCAGCCCGAACAACAGGTATGACAGCGGGACAACAAGAATCGGCGATGCTCCCGCCAGCAACGCAACAGAACACGCGCCTACCCCTAAACCAGAAATCTGGTCATACAACGTAGCCTTTGTCCGATGCATCAAAACCGGCAGCAGCACACATACCGTCACGCTGATCAAGCTGCCCCAGAACCCATCAATAGAAGCAACAACCCAGAACACGATCCAGGGAATCAAGAGCAGCAGCATATTGGTCTTCGGCTCGCTGGCGCTTTTGCCGTTGCCCTCATCACCACTGTTCACACCCTCAAGCGCATCCGAATTATTTGCGCCCGCACTCGATGCCGCGCCAAAAAAATCATCCCAGTGCATCATCAGGTCAAAATCGCCCTCCACGGAATACAGATGCTTCATGAGCGCTTCATCTCCAGCAATCTCGCCGCTTGCAATTGAGCGCCAAACATCAAAGGGCGTGTTGATGCGTGTGGTGAAACCATCAGCAAAGCCATCTTCAGGCTCTACTTCAACCCGGCTTCCCCTCTGCCCGAGAGTGATGCGATAGACCTTGCCGATATCGGTATAGTTCATGTCCAGCACGGCATCATGCCCATGCCATGACTCCTTGCGGTAAAGCGCGGCCATTTGACGGGTGAACACCAAACTAGGATCTTCTTTTTCACCTGATTCGCCAACGCCCCAGCTAGCATCTGCCATCGCCTCAAAAACATCACGCGGGAATAGGTTCTGGTCAAGCTTGCCGCGGGTTTCTCCGGTAATGCCACCAGAAGCAAATTCCTGCCCCGCTTTCTTCACCCAAGAAAGATATTCGTCAGTGCGTTCTGAAAGCTCTTTCACCCTGAAAAGCTCACCTTGTCCGCAGAAAATCGCAGTGTAGCCGCCTTTTCCGCACAGTCGATCGTACAGACTGGTAACGCAGTCGTAGTTCCCTTGGGCCGTGTAGAAGCCGCACGTGGAAATAACCACGGTTCGCTTGCCGCTCATATCGTAGCGAGAAGGATGCCCTCCGCTTTCCGTTTCCGTGCACATGAACGGGAGGGACATAGGAAGCTGACGGTCGATGAGGGTTTTCAGCTGACCGGGCAATCCAAAGTAATACAGGGGGAAACTCCAAACAACAACGTCAGCCCACAGGATTTTATTGATAACTCCCTGCATATCGTCGCGAATGCAACACTCGCCTGGCGTCTTGCTCCAACATGAAAAGCAGCCCAAGCAGGGTTTGAGGTTAAGCGAGCTGATGTTAAGGGTTTCGATTTCAGGGGCCTGTGCACCGCCATTTTCTTCCTGGATGGTAATACCTTCAAGAAAAGCGATGGTTAAACGCCAGGTATTGCTTCGATTGCCTTTAGGACTGCCATTGATGGCAAGTATCTTCATTACGCGTTCCTCAATTCGACGGCACACTGTTCGGCGCAGTCAATACGTCTCTGAATACTTCTTCAGACAAAATCGGCGACACTGCCCAGAGCAAACTTTGCCCTATTGGCCCGATTCGAGAATGACCATTTCGCATTCGTACCAATTTCGCATTCGCACTAAGCATATAAGACATGGCCAAATCTGGCTCATAGAGCGCGTTAGAAAAAGGTAAAGCCGAAAACAAAACAGACATTCGAAAATCAAGCCCCACGCAAAAACAAGCGGCAGGCCCCACCGAGCAACGTGCGCAATCGCCCCACCACCATCATCCAAAATGGGAAACAAGGGCGCATACCTGTACCAATTTTGGGACATGAGTTCATTCCCTCGCGCTTACAACTGTGGCACTGTCGTATAAGGAACACTTTCCCTAGTCAACGCATGCGAGAAAGGGCACGAACATGAACAGCGACGTACAAAAAAGCGTTGATGCGAAAACGCATTACTTCGATGAATACCTCATCGTGCCTGATAGCTTGCGGCCCGAAGTGGATGCATTCTGCGCCGAAGTAGCCGCGCTTGGCGAACAGTGCGCAGACTTCAATGCCTTCGAAAATCGCTTCGCGTCTGAAGGGCTTTCGGAAAAGTTTGTGGCACTCATCTGCCAATGCGCCCAGAAAAAATCCCCGCAAACAAAAGAACAGCGGCGGGAATCGCTCAAAGCCGCCAAGAGCATGATGCGCGAAAACCGAAAAGAAACCGCGGAATACTTTGCCGACTCCGTACTTGCATCCGCCAGAGTCGAAGCCGAGGGGCGCATCCTGAAGGAAAATCGAGAGCGCATGATCGAAAACGACACCATGGGCGACTACACAAGAACAAAGAACGCTATAGAAGACGGCATCAGCCTTTTCGGGTTCCTATTGAATAAGTTCAGGAAGTAAAGGCTCAGCGTTATCCTCTAAGCACCAACCAAAAGGACGATGATACAAGGAACCCCGATATGGTGCTTATTCTCATAATGCTATTCATTGCCACAGCTAACGTTGTAGGCTGCGTCCTTATCAAAAAACGGGGAATCCAAATCTTCCTGGGAATCGCAGCGTGGAGCTGGGTTCTTATTGCGCTGGCGAGCGGCCTACTTCTTTACAACATCAATTACAAAACAACCGATATCGACGTATCGGAATCTCCCGATGGCGCCTACGAACTGCACTTCCAGCAAATCGGAGAACCGGATTGGCCCTTCGGTTCAACCCACGCCCGTCTTGTTCTCGAAAGCAATGGGAAAACCGTCACAACGTGCAGCTTCGACATTGCCAACGACGGCAAAAACCTTGGTCCTGAAAACTGGGAAACTATATGGGGCAGCGACCACGCATCAGCCACCATATTCGGCGAAGAGCAAAGCGACTATCGCTATAACCTCAGATTGGATGGGGAAATTGAAGAGCTCCAGCTAGACACCTATAACGGCAAAACAATTCCTGATGCACAGAACGAAACCCCAAAGATCGACGAAGATGGCTACCCTACCGCCCAAGACTACCAAGCATACAAACAGGAAATGGCAGCGGTTGCCAGCTACATTGGGGTCGACGGATTCGAGATGGAATACAAAATTACGGCTAAGGGCTACCCCTATGCCGTAATCTCCAGGGAACCAAACGAAAAAACCGGCCAAGTTACCGAGCTACACATTATCCTGAACGAACAGCACGAAAAATTATCGAATCGGGAATACGTTCTGCAAAAGCACCGCTTCGCAGCAGATGGAGCAGAATCCGCTTCTGCTGAAATCGTCGATTTCTATTTGGTGGACTGTGCAACGCTTGAAGTCACCGACGAGCATACAACCCAATGGCATAAAGCAAACCGCAGTTAAAGTTTCATATCGAATTGGTATTCAAGCCTATTTCAGAAAAGTATCAATAGGAACAGATAACACTGTTTACCTGGTGGAACGACACTATTTTTAAATAAGCAAGCAACAGAAAAGTCAGAAGAGGTGCTTCTAACGAATGCCCAAAAAGCTTAATCCGTCCGTCTAGATGAACACGTTCATTGATTTCTAACAATTCTTAATCTATTGTAAAAAAGCCAATAGCTCTCGAAGCTATTGGGATCTATTTTTGTGGGAGGCTTACATGAAAACTGTTGCTATTATTGGCACTTTTGACACCAAAGGCGAAGAATTCGCCTACGTTAAAACCCGCTTCGAAGAGCTGGGCATCAACACCATTACCATCCACTGCGGCGTATTCGATCCGCAAACCATGCCTGACGTTACCAACACGGAAGTAGCAGCAGCAGTTGATATCGAAATGTCAACCATCGCCGAAAAGAAGGACCGCGCCTTCGCCACAGAAACCATGACGCGCGGCGTTGAAAAGCTTTTGCCTACGCTGTATGCCAACGGTCGCTTTGACGGCGTCTTTTCGATGGGCGGATCGGGCGGAACCGCTATCGCAACCGCAGGCATGCGCAAGCTGCCGGTAGGCGTTCCCAAGGTTATGGTGTCCACCATGGCTTCAGGTGATACTTCGCCCTACGTCGGCGCATCCGACATTGCCATGTTCCCCTCCATCGTTGACGTTGCGGGCATCAATTCCTTCTCTGCAACGATCTTCAACAACGCGGTTGCCGCTATGACAGGCATGCTCGAGCACACTGCTCCCAAGCACGAAGATTCCAAACCACTTGTAGCCGCAACCATGTTCGGCGTTACCACGCCCGCTATCCAGAAAGCACAGGCATACCTGGAATCAAACGGCTATGAAGTACTTGTATTCCATGCAACTGGCACGGGCGGAAAATGCATGGAATCCCTGATCAACGGCGGCTTCATTAAAGGCGTACTCGATCTGACTACCACCGAATGGTGCGATGAAATTGCTGGTGGCGTTCTTAACGCTGGCCCCGATCGCTGCAGTGCTGCTGCCCTTAACGGTATTCCCGCTGTGGTGTCCGTAGGCGCTGACGACATGGTGAATTTCGGCCCGTGGGATACCGTCCCCGAGCATTACCAGTCTCGCAACCTGTACAAGCACAACCCAACCGTTACGCTTATGCGCACCACGGTTGAAGAAAACGAGCAAATTGGGCGTGCTATTGCAAGCAAGGTGAACATGTCTATCGGCCCGTGCGCCGTCATGTTGCCTTTGAAGGGCGTTTCGATGATCGATGCAGAAGGCCAGCCGTTCTACGGTCCCGAAGAAGATGCGGCACTGTTCCAGGTGCTTCGCGATGAGATCGACCCGACAAAGGCTGAGCTCATCGAAATGGATGCTCATGTGAACGACGACGAATTCGCCATCGCCGCAGCACAAAAGCTGATCGACCTCATGAATCAATAACGATACAAAAAGACGAGAACACCTAGTTCTCGTCTTTTTATTACAGAGGGTGCCCCAAGCGGCACCGCAACCCTAGCTTCATTGGGCCTTTTTCCATAAGGGCAGTATCTCTTATTGGAAAACGCTCATTAAAGTAACAGTTCCTCAAGGAAAAAGGAGAAAACCATGCTTGAATTGTCCCGCGCAGAAATCCTCGACCGCTTCCGCAAGTCCCTCGACGAAGGCAACATCCTGCTCGGTGTAGGCGCTGGTACGGGCATCACGGCTAAATCCGCTGAGGCCGGCGGTGCCGACATCTTCGTTATCTACAACTCTGGTCGATTCCGCATGGCTGGCCGCGGCTCTCTTGCTGGCCTGCTTTCCTACGGCGATGCAAACCAGATCGTTGTTGAAATGGGAGCCGAGGTTCTGCCTGTTGTGAAGGATACCCCCGTTCTCGCTGGCGTATGCGGCACCGATCCCTTCCGCGTTATGAAGAAGTACCTGGCCGAACTTAAAGAACAGGGCTTCAACGGCGTTCAGAACTTCCCCACTGTAGGTCTTATCGACGGCACATTCCGCAAGAACCTCGAAGAAACCGGTATGGGCTACGGCCTTGAGGTAGATATGATTGCCGAGGCTCACAAGCTCGACATGCTTACCTGCCCGTATGTCTTCGATGAAGAGCAGGCAGCAGCAATGACCAAGGCCGGCGCAGACATCATCGTTGCCCACATGGGCCTTACCACAGGTGGCACCATCGGCGCAGAAACCGCACGCACTCTCGAGGATTGCGCAAAGATCATCGAAGGCATCGTAAAGGTTGTAAAGGATATCAACCCCGATGCACTCGTTATCTGCCATGGCGGCCCCATCTCCGAGCCCAAGGATGCGGCTTACATCATCGAAAACGTTCCTGGTATCGATGGCTTCTTCGGCGCAACTTCCATCGAACGCCTGGCAGCCGAGCGCGGCATCAAGGCTCAGACCGAAGCATTCAAGTCTATCAAAAAGTAGCTTTTACCAGCTTGTTTGTTTGCAAAAACAAGGCGCTCGCCATTCGGCGGGCGCCTTGTTTCATTCAACAGCAAAAAGAAACAAGTCCAAACCTTGGTAATTGTCCAATCTCCCCAATCATTCTCTTTCGGTATGCACTATGCATCTGTGTTAAAGTTAGCTAAACCTAACTTAGCCATGGCTAACTCTGCTCTCACACAGACCGCTCCGTTGGCCTTACGCACCCAGATTGGAGCACATATGAAGGGCAACTCCCCTTACCTGGTGGTCAACGGACTCAAGAAGCACTACGGCAATGACGAGGCGCGTATCCAAGTACTGGATGGAATTACCACCACAGTAAACAAAGGCGAAATCTGCGTTATGCTCGGCCCCTCCGGTTCAGGAAAATCAACGTTTCTTAACCTCATCGGTGGGCTTGAAGGGGCCGATGGCGGCACGATCCACGTCGAAGACTGCGAGCTCACGGCACTTTCAGCGAAAGACCTAGGCGAATACCGCCGCAGAGAACTTGGCTTCGTTTTCCAGTTCTACAACCTGGTCCCCGACCTCACCATTCGTGAAAACATCGAGGTCACGGCCCACCTTTCCAAGAGCCCCCTCCCCATAGACGAACTGTTGCATTCGCTTGGCCTGTGGGAGCACCGCAACAAATTTCCCCGCCAGGTTTCAGGTGGCCAGCAGCAGCGTTGCGCAATCGGACGCGCGCTGGTAAAGAACCCTGGCCTTATCTTGTGCGACGAGCCCACAGGCGCCCTCGACTACAAAACTTCGAAAGAGGTTCTTGAGCTTATGGAAAGCGTGAACCGCACGTATGGCTGCACGATCGTTATCGTCACACACAACGCCGCCATAGCACGCATGGCAAACCGCGTGCTTCGCTTGCGCGACGGACGCCTGGCTGAAGACGCAGCAAATGGAGCGCCTGTGCCCGCTTGCGAGCTTGAATGGTAGGCGAACGATGACACCACTTGCCAAACGACTCCCCCGCGAACTCAAGAACAACATCGGCAAATACCTTGGCATCTTTCTGCTTATGTGCGGAGCCATTGCTCTGACCTCAGGCTTTCTACTTGCCGCGCATTCGATCAGCCAGATCATCGATGGCATGCACGGCGAATACACCATCGAAGACGGCCGTTTAACCACCTCGTTCGAAGCCACCGACAACCAGCTTCAAGCCGCACGCGATGCAGCCGAAGACGTGGGCGGCGTTACGCTCTTTGATAACTATTCCATCGATGCCGCCATCACACTCCCCAATGACGATGGGACCAAACGCACACTGCGTACCTACAAGCATCGCACCCAAGTAGACATCGCAGCCTACTGCGAGGGTTCAGAACCTGCAACCGAAAATGAAGTTGCCATCGACCGCGTGTTTGCAAAAAACAACGATATCCATGTGGGCGATACCGTCGATCTTGAAGGCATCGCCTACACCGTCTGCGGCATCATGACCCAACCGGACAGCCAAGCGCTTTTCCTCAATAACTCCGACTTCACCGTGAACACCATCACCTATGGCGTTGCCGAAGTTTCCCCCGCGGGCTTTGAAGCGCTTAAAGATGCTGGCGGCGCACCAACATATACCTACTCGTTTACCTTCGCCAACCGCAACCTTTCCGTTGCAGACCGCACCGATGCCGAAAAAGATATGGCAGAGGCAATGGCGGATGCCGATGCAAATATCGACGACCTCACCGATGCAAGCGCCAACCAAGGCATTGGCTATGCGGCAGATGATGTTGAAGGCGATTCGGCCATGTGGACTACCCTGCTCTACATCATCATCGTTATCATGGCATTCGTATTTGTGGTGCTTACCAACGCCACCATCGAACAGGAAAGCGCAATTATCGGCACCCTTCTGGCAAGCGGATATCGCCGAAGCGAGATTGTCCTGCACTATCTAGCGCTGCCGGCAATTGTAGGCATCTTAGCAGCTGGTCTAGGTACCGCGCTCGGAGTGACATTCTTTACCGAGCCCATGCGCCAGCTTTACTACGGCTCCTACAGCCTGCCTCCGTTCCAGGTGTTCTGGGACTGGGGTATTTTCCTCAAGTGCGCCGTGGTGCCCGCTGCCGCACTTATCATCATTACGCTCGTGGGCCTTCTGCGCAAAATGGGAAAAACGCCACTGCAGTTCCTGCGTCATGAAGCTGCCGGGAAATCGGGCACCAAGCGCGGCGTGCGCTTACCCGAACGTCTGAGCTTCGTAGCGCGCTTCCGCCTTCGTATTTTCCTGCGAAACCTTGGCAACTTCGCCACACTCTTCGTAGGAATTGCATTCGCCAGCCTGCTTTTGCTTTTCGGCCTGGCCATCTTGCCCACCATGACGCACTACGCCGACAACTTGGAAACAAGCCTCGTTGCCGAACATACCTACACCTTGAAGGCGCCGCTCGAACTTGAGGGAACACCCGAAGAACGAGAAGCGTGGACCGCGCTCGAACGCCTGCAGTCCATCAACGGTACGCTGATTACCGCCGCAGAAGACGCGCAAGACGAACTGGAAGAAGCAGCAGATGCCGCACAGGATGCATACCATGAAGCAATGGCGTCGCCTTCTGTCGAAACTACCCAGGCAGCAACTAACGCCCTTTCTAAAGCACAACGCAAAAAGGACGCTTTCTATGTATCTATAGATGACATTGCCGACGCTCTTGGATGCAACCGCGACGAAGCTATCGACTTAATGGAAAAAGCCGCCGATATCGATACAGACGATGACGATATTCATCCCGTAAACACCATCGACAACGGCGCTGATGTCATTAACCAAGCAGAAAAGTACGCCGTCTACCAGCTTGAATACGACCGAGGGAACAACAACGGCACCGAAACCGTTGCCGTCTACGGCATTCAGCCAAATTCCCGTTACTGGAAGGATCTTGATATAGGCGATGGCAAAGCCGTATTCGGTGCGGGTCTTGCAGACAAGTTCGGCTGGAATGAAAACCAACAGGTAAACCTCTACGACAAGTACGAAGACAAAACCCACAGCCTTACCTTCTCGGGCCAGGAAGACACCTGGGGTTCGAACTCGAATATGAACGTATACATGAGCATCAACGACTTCAACACGATGTTCAGCAACAACAAGTCGTACTTCAACGGATACGTTAGCAACGAAGCACTCACCTTGGACGCACGCTACTACGCAAACGACACAACTCCCGATGACATGCGTGCGGTGGGCAACCAATTCGTAGACATGATGGACTCCATGATTGGAATGATGGTGGGCTTGGCCGTATTCATCTTCTTGCTGTTCATGTACCTGCTCACCAAAGCAGTCATCGATCGCAGCGCACGCTCCATCAGCTATATGAAGGTATTCGGCTACCGCGATAAGGAGGTCGCACATCTTTACATCCGCTCGGTCACGCTTTGCGTGATCGCATCGCTTGTGCTGTGCCAACCTCTTATCATCGGCTCACTCACCGTAATTTTCCGATCAATGCTGCTCTCCTACAACGGCAACATCGAGATCTACGTCCCCTGGTGGTGCATGGCAGCGTGCGTAGGCATCGGATTTGCAACCTACCTTCTCGTGGCGCTAATCCATACGCGCTCGATTAAACGGGTTAGCCTATCCGAGGCATTGAAAGTGCAGGAATAGGCGAGTTTTCGAAGCTTTAAATAGCAAGACCCCATTGGCGCCCCCCCCCGAAAGCTTCTTCCAAAGGGTCGCCAATTCGATTGCCAAACGCGCAAACCACCCGCACCAATTAGTCGCTTCCATCCCCGCGAAGCAGGGGGGTGCGCCATCATGGCCGACGCGAACGCGTACCGCGTTGTTCCATCCACGCAAATCAAAGAGGCTGTGCCAAAGGCAAGAAAATCAACCGAAAGAAGGTGAAGCAAATAGAAACTGTTCTCGGAATCCTGATTCCCTTTTTAGGCACGACGATGGGCGCCGCCTGCGTGCTCTTTATGAAAAACAATCTAGGAAACCTGACGCAACGTTGCCTAGCGGGATTTGCCGCAGGGGTAATGGTTGCCGCGTCGGTTTGGAGCCTGCTCATTCCTGCTATAGAGCAATCGGCTTCGATGGGAGCGCTTTCGTTCGTTCCCGCTTTTGCGGGATTCTGGTTCGGCGTGCTGTTCTTGCTTGCCTTAGACCACCTGATTCCCCATCTACATGTGGGCAGCGAACAGTCAGAGGGCCCAAGAAGCAAACTTAGCCGTACTACAATGATGGTATTGGCAGTGACGCTGCATAATATCCCGGAGGGCATGGCGGTTGGCGTAATGTACGCAGGCTTCCTTTCGGGAAATGCGCAGATCACAGCAGCAAGCGCTTTGGCATTGTCCCTCGGCATCGCTATTCAGAATTTCCCAGAAGGTGCAATCATCTCGATGCCGCTTCGAGCAGAAGGGATGAGCAGAAGAAAGGCATTCGCAGGTGGCGTTGTTTCCGGCATCGTAGAGCCCATTGGTGCAGTGCTGACGATCATTGCCTCACAGTTCATCATTGCGGCACTGCCTTATCTTTTAAGCTTTGCAGCAGGAGCCATGCTGTATGTGGTGGTCGAAGAACTGATGCCGGAACTATCTCAAGGCAAGCATTCTAACCTTGGCACGGTGTTCTTTGCCATCGGGTTCAGCCTGATGATGGTTCTCGACGTTGCGCTGGGATAAAAGCACTAGTCGTGCTCACGCACTCTGGTAACAGCATCAAGCTCAAGGCCGTCACCATGGTCAAGTTCCCTGTCCTTAGAAATGGTGGGGATAACAGCCAACATTAAAACCGCCAGGAAAACCGCAACAGCAGCTAGCACAACCCACACAACGGGTTTTTGAACCAGAAATGCGCTAAGTCCCATCACTGAATAGGAGATGGCCAGGATCCTCATCTTCCTAGGCAGAGAAATACCACCGCTTTGCTTGAAGGGCTCAACGTATGCTCGGTAAATTGGAGTTTGAGCAATCCAGGAACTAAGGCGCTCCGAGCTACGTGAAAACAGAAACGCTGCAAGCAGCACAAGCGGCGTTGTTGGCAGAACCGGTACAAACATTCCAATGAAGCCAAGCGCAAGGCACACACTGCCTGCAATAATAAATAGAATCTTCTTCGCAAAACGCATGGTAGTGTCCTTTCAGGATCGGCATGCTCGCAAAAGAATGCGTGCGGCCATTTTCTCATAGAGGTTCCAATCGCTCATGCAGCAAGCAGGACACATGGTAGGTATTTCCAAATTAACGGCTTAAACTTCGCTACCTACATAGGCGGAATCTCAAAGCCGAAGTTGCATGGATCGGACGCACCGACCAGTTTCACCCATCAACCCAACCGGGCCAATACCAATTACCGCAACATCATCACCGAACTGGATATCTACTTGCTGGATTAGCCAATCAGCTCGTACCCCTTGAAAAGCGCCGCCCGCCGGTGTCGCGCCAATGCGACTGCCAATTGCGACTTCGCCGCCATTCAATGCAAACGGGGCCGCTCTTGCGAACGACCCCGTGACGGCGATGACGGCAGTGAAGGCAGATTCCTATACAGCCAGTTTCCCTTCATTGCCTTCACCGCTTTCATCCTCTACAGCAAGGAGATCACCCAGGCCGAATACGACGAGCGGAAACAGACCTGGGACGATGGTGAAGATGCCCTCGAAGTGCTGGAACAAGCCAGGCGGATGGATGTCGCGGGGATCCGCGAGTAAACAAAGCAATCAGCCGTCCGAGTTCGCAGAAATTGCATGCCCTATAGGGAGTGAGGCTGCGTAGAAAGGATTCAAAAATGGCAGCTGGTAATGTATTGGTAATCGGCAACTCAGGCGTTGGAAAATCGACCCTCATCAACGCCTTTCTCGACGAAGACGAAATTGCTGCGAGGGTAGGTTGGGGCATTTCGGGAACGACCAGCGCTCTGGAGATTTATCCCGCAAAGAAGGTGCCTTTCCAGCTCATCGGCACCATCGGGTTTGAGCCGTCCTTCCTCAAAAGGGCGAAAGCTATCAAGGCCGTCAAAAAATGGTCGAAAGAGAGTGCCAAGGAAGGCAATGAGGATAGGCAAATAAATGCCATCTGGTTCTGCATCGATGGAACTTCCAGAAAACTGTTTCCCGAAGCCATCAAGAACCTATCTAAGGCTACGAAGATGTGAGAATCGGTACCTGTGATCATTGTAATCACGAAATCCTATTCCATCCCTGAACGAGCCGAGAACGTCCAGATGGTTCATAACGCATTCGCCCAGCAAAAGCGCTATGCGAAGAACCTTAAAGCGGTTATTCCCGTCGTGGCCCAAACCTACACGCTCAACGACACGGCCTTTGCGCCGCCTGGGGGAATCATGGAACTCATCGATGCCACCAATGCCGTCCTCCCGGAAGGCATGAAAGCCGCCGAGAAAGACATCGCATCCTTCAAGCTGAAGCGTAAGCGAGCGATGGCGCAAAGCGTCATAACCGCATCGACCGCAGCAGGCGGAGCCGTCGGCGCGATTCCTCTGCCTTTTGCCGATGCCGCCATACTCGTTCCCGTCGAGAGCGGACTCGTCACAGCGCTGCGAAAGATCTACGGAATTCCCGATGGCGACGATGCCCAAAAGATAATGGACACGATTCTAGAGGTCGGCACGGCAAGCATAGCGGCCAAGGCCGCAATCAGCGCACTGAAAGCGATACCAGGCGTCAACCTTGCAGGAGAAGTTATAAACGCCATCGTCGCGGCAGCCATCGTCGCGGCCATTGGCGAAGGCTCGGCGTTTGTCTTCGAGAAGGTATATCTTGGCGAAATGAGCGCGAAGGACGTTGATGCGATTCGCAACTTAATAGAGCAAAAACTAGACAACGAATTCGTCAGGAAAGTGACGGAGGTCATTGAAGATTTCGCCGGCAGCGATCAAGGTAAGAATTCGCTCAAAGATTTAGCTGGCAACCTGGTTAAAACCCTAGGTCCAAGCGCTGGCAAAGCTTCCTCTTAGGGACATCAGGAGTAATCTTGCTTGCGAGTACGGAATGAGTGCAAACAGATTGGATATCCCGGAGACGACAAAACATGAGAGTGCAAATTGAAACACAACGAACTACGACAACGCTCGAATCCTCAGTCGAGTGGGAGTAGCAGGAACTGGCTTCTGAACTCGCATTTTGGTGCTGCCGAGTACCGCCTGATACTGTTTCGGCATCGCCGCAGAGCAAAGCCACCAGCGAAATAACGGGAATAACGGCCTCCGGACCCTCTGTAAACTGTATTTACCCAGTTCAGCAAACGGGAATATATAGGAGCGAAAATCGGTTTCCGCAGGTTCGGTAACCTCGAATACCACCGAATAGCGCCGCGTATCTTGCCGTATTTGGGCATTTTGAGCAATTGCCTTAACGATTAATTATTCAGGCAATTTTACTTTGAGACACGGGGGCATGCGGGACTTTTGGGCCGCAAGGCCTCGTAGCAGAACGACCCTGTCCCGCCTTATATGCCGTGCTGCGAACAACGAGCTTCGCAACAGTATTATCGAGCCCCAGGCCCCGCGTAGGCGCCAAATTAAGTCGGCACCATCGGGTTGCAGCGAAGCAGCGGCAATCCCCACATGGGCACTTGACGGTGACGTAACGTCGCGCGCGATAATAGGTTGCTAAACTACTTTGCGATTCCGCGTGCGAGAGGAGCACGGCATGCCTGCATACAAAGATGATCTGATGACAGTTGGCGAACTCGCCCGTCGCGTGGGCGTGACCGTGCGCACCATCCAGTACTACGACCAAAAGGGCCTGCTGCACCCCAGCTCCAAAAGCGAGCAAAACCAGCGCCTCTATTCGACCGACGACGAGGAGCGCCTCTATCGCATCCTCACCCTCAAGTTCCTCGGCTTCTCGCTCACGCAGATCAAGGAAGCAGAGGGCATCGACGACTGTCAGAAGCTCTCCGGCGCGCTTGACCATCGCATGTGCGAACTGGAACGCGAGAGCATGGAGATCCTGCGTAACATCAACACCATCAGCAACCTCAAAGAGCACCTGGCTGCGAGCGAGAGCGTGCGGTGGAGCGACTTCGCCCAAGCCATCAGCGATATGCAGAACCGTGAGGACGTGCTGTGGATGGCAATCAACGGGGAGGGCTGCGACGAAAGCAGCGTCCCAGAGCTCACCCACGAGGTGATCAACCGCTGGCACGAGCTCATGGGCGATACCATCGAGGCCATGGTCATGCGCGTCAACGACGGCGAGGGTGTTGTCCGTCTGTCCAAGAAGCGCCTGGAAGCAGGCAAGGCTTGGGAAGAGATCGAAGCTGCTGTTGAGAGCCGCGAGATCATGGAAGGCGTTGTCACCGA
>ERZ779888.1014-NODE-1014-length-29814-cov-8.523942_pt1 | contig 29814 bp, 40 predicted proteins | sample MGYA00511245_ERZ779888 | MGnify/ENA primary metagenome ERZ779888 (study PRJEB29588, sample SAMEA2155255) | human gut metagenome | biome: human gut; feature: human-associated habitat; material: faeces | place: Denmark | collected 2008/2010 ...
CGAGGCCGGCCTCCCCTTCAGCGAGCGGCTGGTCGAGGGCCCGGAGGACGAGAGCAACCCCTACACCTACGACGGCAGCATGACGGTCGCCGACTATGAGGCCGCACAGCGGGCCAGAGACGCCCACGCTGCCCTCGTCGAGGTCGTGGCCGACCACTACCCCAACGCCACCGAGGAGGCCGTCGAGCGCGTCGCAGAGGCCGCCAGCAGCATGAAGCTCAGCCCGGAGGCCGTGCAGCGGATCCTCGACGCCTTCGACAACATCATCGAGGCCATCAACCGCATGATCGAGTGGGCCGTATGGGCCGCCAAGACCATCGTAAACACCATCGGCCGAGCCTTCGACGACTTCCTGCTGTGCCGTGCGCCTCCCAAGTGGCGCCACTACGCCCTCCATGCGAAGCGGGCTCGCGTCCGCAAGAAATACCGCAACCGCATCCGGCGGGCCTTCTTCGCTGCGCTGGCTTCGGAAGGAGGTGGGAGCTCGTGAAGTTCAAGTGCGTCGGCTGCGGGCTTTACTGGAATGTGAGCATATACCAGCAGATCCCCCGCGGCGGCTACATCTGCCCGCATTGTGAGAGCCGGCTGCGCGCCGGCGAGACACTACCCAACCAGCGGCCCGGCCAGAACGACCGGCCGCAGACAACGAAAGGAGCAAAACCATGAAGAAAGCCCTCAAGACTGCCGCCCGCGGCACCGTGTTCCCCTACGCCGGCGAGAAGTGGGTGGTGCTGGAGCACGATCCCGCCGGCCGCACCCTCTGTCTGCGCCTCGAGGTGATCCCGGACAAGCCCTTCGACGAGGACAACCGCAACAACTTCGCCATCTCCAGCAGCAAAGAGTGGATGAACGGCCCCTACCTCGACAACCTGATCGACGCCGTAAAGGGCCCGCACGCCTTCCTCACCACCGAGCTCGACCTGACCGCCGACGACGGCCTGAAGGACTACGGCACCTGCACCGTCACCATCTTCTCGCTGACGGTCGATCAGTACCGTCGCAACCGCGATGTCATCCCTCTGGTGGATGACTGGTACTGGCTCTCTACCGCATACAGCACGGCTGCCAATGGGTACGAGCATAGCGCCCGCCGCGTCTGGTACGATGGCACGCTGAACTGGATCAACGCCTACTACGGCTACTGCGGCCTGCGCCCCGCTTGCTATCTGGACTCCGATCTCCTGATCTCCGTCGACAGCGAGGACACCGGCATCGGCCCGCAGGAGGCCGGCACCATCGTCGCGGAGCTGGTCGAGCAGTTCGGCGGCTCCTACGCCACCGGGGAGCAGTTCACGGCCGAGGTCTCTTTCCTACTCGGGAAGCTGCGGGCGGCCCGGGAAATGGAGGCGGCCCATGAGTAAGCAGACCGGCCTCGACTTCATGCGCACGGCTACGGCTGAGGAGATCGCCAAGGTGCTCGCCACGGGCCACCCGCCGACCGGCGAGGTACATTGTGACTGTACGAGCTGTGAACGCTGCTGGCTCGAGTGGCTCACGACTGGCGAGCCCGCAAAGTGCCGCTGCGGCACCATCAAGGAGGTGCCCCATGAGTAACCTCGCCAGCCTGTTCGACCGCTACAAGGCCCTCGTCATCTTCGACACGGAGACCAGCGGCCTCAACCCGGAGGACGACCAGATCATCGAGCTCGCCGCCCTGCGCGTGGAGCGCACAGCGGCCGGGGCCATGCGGATCGCCGGGAAGATGGACACCTTCATCAAGCTGCCGGAGGGCGAGCAGCTTCCCGAGAACATCGTCACCCTCACCGGCATCACCGACCGGCTACTGGAGGCCGAGGGCGTGCAGAGTGGCACGGCCGTCAGCCGCTTCCTCAAGCTGGTCAAGCCCGGCCCCGTCCTGATGGTCGCCCACAATGCGCAGTTTGACGCCTGTTTTCTGCGGGAGCTGCTGCGGGGCTTCAAGCCCGGCCACCTCGACTGGCTGGACAGCCTGACGGTCTACAAAGACCGCCGCCCCTACCCTCACAAGCTCGCCAACGCGATCCTCGCCTACGAGCTGGAGGACAAGGTGCAGAACAGCCACCGGGCCATCGACGACGTGCTCGCCCTGTTCGAGGTGCTGAAGGCCATGGACGAGGAACGGGACGACCTCGGCAGCTACGTCAACCTGTTCGGCTATAACCCCAAGTACGGCGTCAGCGGCCGCCGGATCACCGGCGTGCGCTATGAGCCGCAGGGCTTCAACAAGAGCATCACGCGCCCTGAGCAGACGCTCCCGGCCCGGATGTCACGGAGGTGAAGAACATGGCCCCGGCCATCACTATCACGAGCGAGGAGCTGCGCGAGCGCGTCGAGGAACACCTCGGCCGCTGGATCCCCGACAGCCTGTGGGAACGCTCCGAGCCCTACGCCCGCAGGAAGCTCGACCTCTGCCGGGAGCGCAGCCCGGAGATCGACTACTACAACGACGAGTACCTCGTCCTGCTGACCGCCGACACCGTCAGGGAGACCGCATTCAGCGACTACACCCTCGCGGCCTGTGAGGCCCTCATGGCGGCCCGGGGCCAGTGAAAGGAGAAACCCATGGAAGCAACAAAAGAAAGGGCCGCCCGCTGCAACCGGGCGACCCCCGCGAGAACATCCGATAGCTCGCCAGCACACGGATCCCGCACCCAAAGTATAACACGCCGCCGGCGCCGTGCCAAGGCCCGGATCCGGCAGGCGGCCGTCCTTTTGACGGCTGCCGTCATCGTGGCCGGCATCGGCGCAGTCATCTCGACCATCGCCGGAGGTCGTGAAAATGCCACGGAGATCCCGGAGCCGACCGCAGAGCAACCGGCGGTCGTCGTCACGACTCCCGCAGCGAGTACGCAGACGCCGGAGCCGACCGAGGCGCCCGTCCGCTTCTACCTCAGCGCCAGCGAGCGCGACACCGTGGAGCGTGTCGTCATGGCCGAGTCTGGCGGCGAGAGCTTCGAGTGGCAAATGCTGGTCGCTCAGTGTATTCTCAACGCCGCCGAGAAGGAGGGCGTGCAGCCCTCTGAGGCCGTCGTGATTTACAGCTACACCAGCAACCGCCCCGACCCCACACAGAGCGTCAAGGACGCCGTCGCGGCCGTATTTGACCGCGGCGAGGTCGCCATCGACGCCCCTGTCATGTACTTCTATAACCCCGCCCTCGTGACGAGCGACTGGCATGAGAGCCAGATCTTCGTCGCAGAAGTCGGCGGCCATCGCTTTTTCGCAGAAAGGAGCCCAAACGAATGAGACCCGCAACTGATATGAAGCCGGGCGAGATCCTGCACTTGCGCAACGGCTACACCGTCGAACTCGAGAGCGTCAAGCCCATCACCTGCGGCGTCATGCTGACCTTTAAGGCCAGCGCGCCAGACAGAAAGGAGAACCACAATGAGCGATAAAACCACCGCAGCCATCGCCGCAGAGGCCCCGGCCGAGGTGCTGCCAGCCGTCACCCTCGACGAGCTGGAGCAGGTCGACCTCGGCACCGTGGAGCAGGGCGAGCGCGCCCCCTTCCGCATCACCGACGACCGCTGTGCCGACTGGGCCATCCGCAAGATCGCCGAGGAGCGCAGCGAGTACAACCGCCTGAAGGATCTGGCCGACCAGCAGAAGGCGGCCATCGAGGAGAAGGTCGAAGCCGCCCGCCGGCGCATGGAGAACGGCACCGCCTTCCTGACCTCCTGCCTCGCCGACTTCTTCAACACCGTGCCACACAAGACCACCAAGACGACCGAGAAATACCGGCTGCTCTCCGGCACCCTGACCCTCAAGAAGGGCACCGTCAAGGCTACGGTCGACGACGCCAAGCTGGTGCCGTGGCTGCGCGAAAACGGCTACGGCGACCTCGTCAAGGTCGAGGAGTCGGCCAAGTGGGGCGAGCTGAAGAAGCTGCTCGCCTACACCGGCGAGATCGCCACCATCCAGAGCACCGGCGAGATCGTGGAGGGCGTCACGGCCTACGAGACCCCGGCCACCTTCACGGTCGACATCTAAAGGAGGTGCCACATGGCAACTGAGACCAAAAAGCCGGAGGCGGCCGCTGCTGCGGCCCCTCCCATCGAGGCCCGCTGTCTGACGCTCCGGCAGAAGCTCGTGGAAATGCGAAAAGCCTGCCCGGAGATCGTCAAGAAGAAGCACAGCGAAGGCGTCAAATACAAGTACGCCAAGATCTACGACGTGTGGGAGAAAATCACCCCCATCATGAACGAGCTCGGCGTCGACTTCGAGGTCGTCGGCGAGAAGGCCACGCGCTACGCAGAGAACGGCGACCCGGTCTACTGGATCACCATGCAGACCAAGACCTACAACGGCGACAAGCTCATGTTCCTCTACGAGGCCGACCTGACGATCCGCTGGATCAACCTCGACAACGACGACGAGACGCTGGAGGCCGTCGTCCACGCCCTCGGCTGGAACGACGACCCGGCCAAGGCCAAGGGCGCCGCCCACACCTATGCCCTGAAATACTACCTGTTCGAGAAGTTCAGCATCGACCAAGGCGAGGACGACCCCGACAACAGCGACTTCAGCGCGCAGGGCAAGGGCCCCGGGGGCACCTCTGGCGGCTCCAGACAGGGCCAGCAGCGGCAGGGGCAGGGCTCCGGCCGACTGTCCGACGCGCAGCTCAGCCGCCTCTACAAGAAGGCAGAGGCCGCCGGCATGAGCAAGGAGCGCACCAACGCCCGGATCCTCGAGAAGTACAAAAAGCAGGATCCGGCCACACTGAGCCGGCAGGAGTACGACGAGATCTGCAACTCTCTCGACGCCGCTGCCGCGCAGCATAACCAGCAAGGAGGTCAAGGCTGATGTATAACCACACAGGACTGCAAGGGCGGCTGACGGCCGACCCTGAGCTCAGACACACCCCGAGCGGCGTGGCGATCACCAGCTTCCGGCTCGCCAGCGACACCGGCCGCAAGACCAAGGACGGCCAGAAGATCACCAACTTCATCGACTGCGTCGCGTGGCGTGCGCAGGCCGAGTTCGTCAGCAAGTACCTCAGCAAGGGCCGGCTCGTCCTCGTGGAGGGCGAGATCACCAGCCGCAATTATGACGACAAGGACGGCAACCACCGCAAGGCCACCGAGATCACCGTCGACTCTGTCCACTTCTGCGACAGCAAGAAGGACGGCCAGAGCAGCGGTGGCGACTTCGCAGACGCCGGCGGCTACCCGGACAGCTCGGGAGACTTCACCGAGGTGGACGACGATGGCGGGGATCTGCCCTTCTAAGCGACCGCCGGACAACCGGCGGCCGACCAAAACCAAGCCAAAGAAACGCGACCGCATAGAAGGAGGTGACGACCGTGGCATGGCTGCAAGTGCATCAGACGCTCAAAGACCACCGCAAGCTCTTTGACGCCGCCGACGAGCTGGAGATCACCCCGCCGCACATGATGGGGCTGCTTGTTTCCTTCTGGCTGTGGGCCCTCGATAACGCCCCCAAGGGAGACCTCGCCGGCATCACCCCGCGCATGATCGCCCGGGCGGCACAGTGGGACGGAGAGCCCGAAAAGCTGGCCGAGACGCTGATCCGGGCCGGATGGATCGACGAAAACGAGGACGGCGCCCTCGAGATCCACGACTGGTACGAGTACGCCGGCAAGCTGATCGACCAACGGCAGGCCGAGAAAGAACGGTCGGCCCGCCGCCGTGCTGCCGCCGCTTCGTCCTCGGACGATACGCCGGACGACCAGACACCGACCGCCGGACAACCGCCGGACGCCACGCCAACGACCGGCGGCAAGAGTAGAGTAGACCAGAGTAGAGAAAAGAAAGGGAGAGTAACACCCCCTACCCCCTCAGACGAGGGGGATGGAGCGGGGAAGAAGTCGCCCATCGAGGTCAGGTTTGACGAGTTCTGGAACGCCTACCCCAAGAAAGTCGGCAAGCAGTACGCCCTCAAGGCGTGGAGAAAGATCAAGCCGACGGCCGAGCTGCATGAGGCCATCATGCAGGCCGTCAACGCTCAGAAGCACTCCGAACAGTGGCGCCGGGATAATGGCCGCTTTATCCCCAACCCGGCCACATGGCTCAACGGCGGCTACTGGGAGAACGGCGAGGAGGTGAGCACAGGTGAAGGCTATCAGCGAGATCCTCGGCGGGATGCAGACGCCGGCCGAAACTGGGGCAAGGGCTTCAAGCCGGCAGACGACGACGGAGACCAGTGACGACGGCGACCGCTGGATCTGGAGCAACGACGAGCGCGTCGCCGACCTGCCCGACACCCCGGCTCCTGTCCCCTGCGAGTTCTGCGGGGCCATGCGCTACCACAAGGGCTTCAAGTTCGGCGACCGCATCATCTGGCCGCCCTACGGGGCCGAGAGGTGCACCTGCCCGCAGGCCGTGAAAGCCTACGAGGAGGAAAAGGCCGCCAAGGCCGCCGAGGAGGAGGCAAACCGCAAGGCCGAGGCCGAGCGCAAAATGCGGGAGCGCATCAACCGCATCATCGGCGAGTCGGGCATGGGCGACCGCTTCCTGCGGCGCACCTTCGACACCTTCCAGATCACCGACGACAACCGGCGCGCAGCCGCAGCGGCCCGCAGGTACGCCGACAGCTTCGACACCCTGCTGCCCCGGCCCGGGGCTCCCGAGCCCGGCCGCAACGGCCTATTCATCGCAGGCCCGCCGGGCACCGGCAAGACACACCTCGCCGCAGCCATCGCCAACCACCTGATCGCGCAGGGCCGGCCGGTCGTCTGCATGACCATGATCGACCTGCTGGAGCGCATCAAGCGCACATTCTCCAAGCGCGACACCGACGAGGGCAGCGTGCTGAAGATCTACAAGACCGTCCCGCTGCTCGTCATCGACGACATCGGCAAGGAGCCGCCGACCGAGTGGGCGATCTCCACGGTCTACAACATCATCAACGGCCGCTATGAGGCATACCTGCCGACAATAGTGACCACCAACTACGACACCGAGGCCCTGATCGAGCGCATGACACCCCGGGAGACTCGGGACGACATGACCGCCCGGGCCACCATCGACCGGCTCATGGAAATGTGCAGGGCCATCACCCTCACAGGCCAGAGCTGGCGCAGCAGGTGATCGAGGTCAAGCCCACGACGCTGAAGCAGGCCAACGCCTATGTCGAGGCCGTGCACCGTCACCATGGCAGAGTCGTCGGGCACAAATGGAGCCTCGCAGCCTTCAAGGACGGCCGCCTCTGCGGCGTCGCCATCGTGGGACGCCCAACCGGCCGCCGGCTGGATGACGGCAACACGCTCGAGGTGACGCGCCTCTGCACCGATGGAACGAGAAACGCCTGCTCGGCACTATACGCCGCCTGCGCCCGTCGGGCGAAGCGCGAGGGCTACGGCAAGATCATCACCTTCACGCTCCAGAGCGAGCCCGGGACAAGCCTGAAGGCGGCGGGCTGGACGCTGGAGGCCGAGAAGGCCGGAAAGCCAAGGTGGAACAAGCAGAGATACGCAGGAAGGCCGACGCAGCTCTCGATCTTTCCTGAGAAGCAGCCGCCGGCCGAGTACAAGAAGCGATGGGCCAAAGTGCTCACGCATAAGGAGGACATAACCCCATGAAAAAGGTCTACATCTGCTCCCCGTGCCGCGGGGACTACGAGAACAACATCCAGCGGGCCAAGGAGTTCAGCCGGGCTGCCGTGGAGCGCGGCTGCATCCCCATCACCCCGCACATCTACCTCACGCAGTTCATGGACGACACTGTCCCGGCCGAGCGCGAGCTGGGCCTGAGCATCGGCCGCGAGCTGGTGCTCATGTGCGACGAGCTGTGGGCCTTCGGCCTCGACTGCCCGACCGCCGGCATGGCCGCCGAGATCGAGCTGGCCCGGGAGCGCGGGATCCCCGTGCGCAACGGCTTCAAGGCCATCAGCGAGATCCCCGAGACCGAGAAGCAGGACGAGGATCCGCAGGACGCCGGCAGCGTCATCATCCGGGTGCCGGCCTTCCGAGCGATGGCCCGCTGCAACGAGCACCTCAACCACGGGCCCATCAGCGTCGAGCTGGACGGCCGGATCATCTTCGACCTCGCTAAGCGTCTGAAGGAAAACCCGGGCAGCCGGCTCGAGATCGGCGGGTGATTGCCATGGCAGACAACCCCAAGAAAAACGCCGAGGGCTACAACGATCCGACGCCCTACGAGGCCGAGAAACACATCCGGGCGCAGATCCGCGGCAAGCAGGCCCGGCTCGCCGGCAGCTACTTCGAGGCGATGATCTCCGGCTCCTGCGACTACTACCTCGACCGGGGGCTCGCCAAGATTGAAAAGACGCCGGAGCCTATGAAACCCCTCGGGCCGAAAAACTACAAGGGCCAGTTCCTCGCCTGCTACACCAAGCAGGCCCAGCCGGACTACAAGGGCACACTCAAGGGCGGCCGGGCCGTCGTGTTCGAGGCCAAGCACACCGACGACGACCGCATCGAGTTCAACCGCCTGACTAAGGAGCAACGGGACGACCTCGAACACCACCACAAGCTCGGTGCCGTCGCCTTCGTCCTCGTCTCCATGAGCCTGACCGAGTGCTTCCGCGTGCCGTGGCCCGTCTGGAGGGATATGGCCGCCACCTACGGCCGCAAGTACATGACCCGCGACGAGCTGAAGCCCTACAAGGTGCCGGTCGTGGCCGGCTTCGTGAAGTTCCTCGACAAGCTGCCGCCGGAGGCTATCACCGTGAAAGACCTGAGCCCCGAGGAGCTCGAGCGCCTGAAGAAGATGATCCGAGAGCAGCCGAGCACCATCATCGTCGGGGAGGTGCAGCCATGATCCCGCTCCCTGACAAGAAGTACAGCATCATCTACGCCGACCCGCCGTGGGGCTACCAGAACAGGGGCACCCGGGCGGCCGCCTCGAAGCACTACGGCACCATGACCGTCGAGGAGCTCAAGAAAATGGACGTCGGAGCTGCGGGGGGGGTATTGCTAACAGCGACTGCGCCCTCTTTATGTGGGCGACCTTCCCCATGCTGCGCGAAGCCCTCGAGGTGATCGAGGCGTGGGGCTTCACCTACAAGACCGTCGCCTTCAACTGGGTAAAGCAGAACAAAACCGGCGCCGGCCTGTTTTGGGGCCTCGGCAACTGGACGCGCAGCAACTCGGAGATCTGCCTGCTCGCCGTGAAGGGCAAGCCGAAGCGCATGAGCGCCAGCGTGCACAGCGTCATCCTCTCGCCCGTCCAGCAGCACAGCCGCAAGCCGGCAGAGACCCGCGACAGGATCGTCGAGCTGATGGGAGACCTGCCCCGGATCGAGCTTTTCGCCAGAGAGGCGGCTCCCGGATGGGACGCATGGGGAAATGAGGCCCCAACACCCGGTGCAAGAAAGGAGGAAACCAATGGACAAAACGACCCGGGAGACCCGGCGCCAGAGCTATGACGCCGTGCTCCCCAAGAGGGAGAAACGCTGCCGGCTGATCCTCGAGACCCTCGGGGCCCGGGAGATGACCGCCAGCGAGATCACCGAGGAGCTCGTCGCCGCCGGCGAGATCCCGTACTTCAACCGCAACTATGTGGCCCCACGCCTCACCGAGATGAAGCAGATGGGGATCCTCAAGACGGTCGGCCGCAGGAAGGCCACCCGCTCGGACGCCACCGAGGCCGTGTGGGCCCGGGTACATACCGCAGCAGCAGACCAGACCGCGGCCGCGCCGGCCGACAATCCCGCCGAAGGGCCGAAGCAGATGACGCTCCTCGGCCCCGGGGCCTGACAGAAAGGAGAGCAACCCCATGAACGAAAACCGCGACAGCATCATGCGCATGGCCCGCGGCGCCTTCGAGGAGCGCGTCGACTATGAGATGGACAAGGTGATCCAGAACATCCTCGACCCCAACACCAAGGCCACCGCCAAGCGCAAGATCACCCTCACCATCGAGCTGACGCCCGACGACGAGCGCCGGCAGATCCAAGTCTCGGTGACGGCCAAGAGCACCCTCGCCGCCACCAACCCGGTCGCCACCTCGCTCTATGTCACCGGCGACAGCAACGGCGAGCTCGTCGTGGCCGAGATGGTGCCGCAGGTGCCCGGACAACTGAACATGGACGGGACGCAGCAGGAGCAGCCGAAGCTCCTCAAGCTCGTCACTCACGCATAACCGCATAAATATTCATAAACAAGGAGGACAACATCATGCTCGCCAAAATGATCGACAAAATCGTCAGCCTGAAGGAGACCAAGATCTTCGAGATCGGCGGCCAGACCTACACCGACGGCCACCTCACCCGGATCCCGCCCCATGTCGACCGCCCCGAGGCCATCAGCGTCAGCGGCCTCGACGGGGTCTGCAAGCTGATCCGCACCGAGCTGGAGAAGGTCGACACGACCATCATGGTGCAGGCCAAGAGCTACAAGAGCGTCGAGGTCATGACCACCTACCTGCCGGACTTCTCCCGCAACATCCTCTACCGCGCCGAGGCCGACGCTCCGGGCCTGCGCACCGGCTTCCGTGGCCGCGAGGTCGCTCTGATCGAGCTGCGCAGCCTGTTCATCCCCAACGAGGGCACGGCCTACCTGCTCGACCTGCTGAGCCGGATGACGGACGAGAACAGCGTCAGCACGAAGGACAACGGCGTCACGCAGACCGTGGAGGCCCGGCAGGGCGTGGCCCTCAATGCTCTGGTCGAGGTGAAGCCCCGTGTCATGCTGCGGCCCTTCCGCACATTCCTCGAGGTGGAACAGCCCGAGAGCGAGTTCCTGCTGCGAGTGGATCCTGACGAGGGCATCGGCTTTTTCGAGGCCGACGGCGGGATCTGGAAGCTGGAGGCCAAGAAGAACATCGCGGACTATTTCAACACCAACCTCGCCGACCTGATCCAAGCCGGCAAGGTCGTCATCATGCAGTAAGGCATCGGCCGGGCGGGCTGCGGCCCGCTCGGCCTTCAGAAAGGAGCGATCACATGGAACGCATGACCCATAAAAGGGCCAACGGCATCAAGACCGGCTACTGGAGCCCGGAGACCAAGGAGACGCTCGTGCAGCGCCTCGCTGCCTACGAAAACACCGGCCTCGAGCCGTGGGAGATCGGCCCGGCCATCGAGAAGGCTGCGAAGGACGCCGAAACTGCGACCGCGACCAAGATGGCCGAGTGCATCGCCGGCGGCATCAAGGACACGGTCGAAGCGATCCACCGAGATCCTGATGGATTTTTCAAAGGAGGCGCCAGATGAAAGACTACAAAACCATCACCCGGGAGAAGGTCGACGCCGACCCCGGAGCTGCTCGATACATGAGCGAGACGCATCTGCTGGAGGACTGGAGCGACAAGCTGCTCGACCTCGTCCTCAACGGCCCAACGCTCAACGGCTTCAAGAAAGACGAGCTCCGGGCCATGCTGCGCCAGACCTATGCGGCCCTGAAGCAGTACGAGCAGATCGGCCCCATGGCCTCGCCCTACATGAACGACCCGTCGGCCATCGTGGCCCGGGCCTTCGCCGAGCTCTACCCCGGCATCGGATACTACGCGCAGTTCGTCCCCGACCTGTGCGACGAGTCGGGCAACAGAGCCTTCGGTCTGACCATCTTCCCCGACGACGGCAGCGCACCCATCGTCTGCATCTCGGCTGAGGCGCCCATCAGCGCCGCCCCTGAGCTGCTGGCGCACGAGCTGGCCCATGTAGCCACGCCCGAGGACAAAGACCACGGCGAGGCATGGCAGACGGCCGAGAAGGCCATCGGCGACAAGTATGACGAGCTGCTCAACTCCATGATCCCCGACGACGATCCGGGCGTACTCGTCCCGCACGAAGTCGGAGACGGCGGGCTGCTGCTCATGCCGACCCGGGCGCATATCCCGGATCCGCAGCGCGACGACTGGAAGCCTGCCACCTGCCCTATCTGTGGGGCCGAGTGCTGGGAGACCGAGATCCACCGGCAGGCGCTCGCTGCCGAGCCCGGACTTCGGGCCGTCTGTACCGACTGCGGCCTGCGTGGCGCCGCCGGCGTCGGACTCGTCGACACCAGCAGCAAAAAGGAGGAAAAAGACCATGAATGAGAACAGAAACAACAGCGGCACCGCGGGCGGGATCGGCTTCTGCGGGCTGCTGACCATCGCCTTCATCATCCTGAAGCTCACCGGCGTCATCTCGTGGAGCTGGCTGTGGGTACTGGCCCCCATCTGGATCTCTGCGGCCATCGTCCTCGCCGTGCTGCTGGTCGTCCTGATCGTCGTCCTCGTGAAGGAGGGCGTCAAGCAGACCGAGGAGAAACAGCGCCGGCAGGAGCGCAGCCTCGGCATCGACGAGCAGGCCCGCCGCTACGGCCTCGAGCGCCAACCCGGGGAGACCGACCTCGAGCTGAAGAAGCGCATCGCTTTCCTCAAGCAGGCCGAAAGGAGGGCCGGGAACAGATGATGGACGAAAGAGAACGCCGCGACATTATGCTGCGGGCCATTCACCGCTATGGGGAGGCCGCTCAGATCGACATGGCCGTCGAGGAAATGGCCGAGCTGACCAAGGCCCTCTGCAAGGTCAAACGGGCGACGCCCGGGGCCACCACCACCGCAGCCATCGCCAACGTCATCGAGGAGATCGCGGATGTCCAGATCATGCTCGACCAGCTCCGGCTCATATTTGCCCGCAGCACCGACGAGGTCGAGGAGGACAAGCTGCGCCGGCTGCTCGGACGGCTCAACAGCTACGCCGAGTCCAACCTCCACGACTGGCTGAACAAGCAGCCCGAGCCGGGGATCTGGTGCCGCACGGTCGGCGCCGGAGTTCAGCCCCGCGAAGGAGGTGCCCCGAATGAATAAGGCAACCTGCCGCGGCTGCGGCGCCTCCATCGTATGGATCAAGACGCCCGCCGGGAAGGCCATGCCCTGCGACCCGGCGCCGGTCTATTACAAGGCCACGCCAGACGGCAAGGATAAGGTCGTCACCACCCGGGGCGAGGTAGTGAGCTGCGAGATCGTACCCGGGGCCAACGCCACCGACGCCGGCTACCGGCCACACTGGGCCACCTGCCCGCAGGCCGACCGCTTCAAGAGAGGAGGCCGCCACCATGAATAGAGACAAGGCCCGCGAGCTGCTGGAGAAAGAGCTGCGGATCCGGCCGACCGTGAAGGCGAGCGCGATCTTCACCGGCAAGCATGGGAGCATGGGCTTCCACGCAGGCCGCTTCTATGCCGTCACCGTTGTAAAGCGCAAGGGCGAGGTCGTGCTGATCGCTCCAGACGACGGCCTCAAGTGCCCCTACTCGTCCCTCGACGCCATGCTCCGAAACTGGCATATACTCCTTGTAATATTCAACAGGTAAAGGAGGAAACCGATGGGAAAAGAGAAACCCCAACCGCAGGCCGGCCCCGAGCTGGCCGAGTATGTCACCACCGCGAAGCCTAAAGCCTACGCCGACGGCGTCCCCGTGTTCTGCGCCCACGACGCCATCGTCCCGCTGAAGGATCTGCGACCCAACCCGAAAAACCCGAACCAGCACCCGCCGGAGCAGATCAAGCTCCTCGCGTCGATTATAAGGGCCACCGGCTGGCGCGGCCCCATCACCGTCAGCAAGCGCAGCGGCTTCATCGTTAAGGGCCACGGCCGCATGATGGCCGCCGAGCTGGGCGACATGGCCGAGGCGCCGGTCGACTATCAGGACTACGCCAGCGAGGCCGAGGAGCTGGCCGACCTGACGGCCGACAACCGCATCGCGGAGCTCGCCACCACCAACAACAAGCTCCTCGCGGAAGTGTTCGCCGACCTCGACACCGGCGAGATCCCGTTCATGCTCTCCGGCTACACCGAGGAGGACTACGGGAACATCGTGACGGCCCTGTCCGAGGCGCTGCACACCGAGGAGCCCAAGGGCGACCCCGACGCAGAGATCCCGCCACCGGCCGAGCCCGTCACCAAGTACGGCGACCTGTGGATCCTCGGCCGGCACCGCGTCCTCTGTGGGGACTGCACACACCCCGAGGATCGCGCCCTGCTGCTGGACGGGGCCAAGCCCGAGATCCTGCTGACCGACCCGCCCTACTGCTCCGGCGGCCAAAAGGAGGCGCAGAAGTCGACCGGCAGCATCGGCACCGAGCGCAAAGACGGCAAGGCCCCGAAGATCGCCAACGACATCCTCAGCACCCGGGGCTACCAAAACCTGATACGGGCGGCCCTCACCGACATCCCGTGCCTCTATGCCTACATCTTCACCGACTGGAGAATGTGGGTGTACCTGTTCGACCTCGTCGAGGCTGCCGGCTTCGGCGTCAAGTCGGAGCTCGTATGGGACAAGGGCACGCCGGGCATGGGCGTCGGCTGGCGCTCACAGCATGAGCTCATACTGTTCGCCGCCCGGGCCGCCACACACTTCGACGGCCACAAGGGGTACGGCAACGTCCTGAGCGTCTCCCGCTCCGGGAATGAGCTGCACCCAACGCAGAAGCCGGTCGAGCTGCTGGAGAAGCTCGTCGACAACACGGACTTCGCCCGGGGCGTCTACGACCCCTTCGGCGGCTCCGGCACCACGCTGGCCGCCTGCGAGGCATACGGCCAGCCATCCTACATCATGGAGCTGACGCCGGCCTTCACGGATGTCATCGTCAAGCGATACATCAGGATAACAGGAAAACAGAATGTGCGCTGCGTCCGTCAAGGCCGAGAGCTCTCGCGTGAGGAAATCGCCGGGATCTTCGACCCTGACGAGGAAGGAGGTGGACAGGAGTGACGCCCTGACCTAAATGAGCGACAAGCCGATCACTCACGACATCAAGGAGCGGCTCGGGAAGTACACCCGCCTGCTCCGTGAAATAGACAACCAGTACGAGCGCCTCGGCCGCATGGAGATCTCCATGGCCGCGCCGCCCGGCCCTGACATGACGGGTATGCCCCGGGGCTCCGGCACACCGACCGACCGCACCGGGATGATGGTGCTGCGGAAGATGGAGCTCGAGGAGCAGATCGAGGAACGGCTCGCCGAGGAGCGCGAGGAACGCGCTGCCCTCGAGGCGATGATCCGGCAGGTGGAAAACCCTGACGAGCGCGCCGTGCTGCGGCTGCGCTACTTCGACCGGGCAGACTGGGACGGGATCTGTGCCGTCCTGTTCAGTGATCGGCAGGACTACCTCGAGAGGATAGACAGCTACCAGAACAGGACATACAAGGCCCACGGCCGCGCCTTGCTGCGGATGGCCGAGATCCTGAAGGAGACAGAGGCCCCGGCAGTAAAGGGAAGTAAAAGGCAGTAAAGGGCAGTAAAATCCATTGAACGGCAGTAGCGCCCTGTGCTACACTGTACCATGTCGAAAGACCGCCGGACACCCGGACAACGCCGGGGGGCCGTCCGACGGACACCCGCCCAACAACCGAACAACGACAGCGAGAAAGCCGTCGGGCAACCACAAGAAGCCCGGCGGCTTTTTTCTTTTCCCCTGAAGGAGGTGACAACCATGGCGGGCGGCAGCATATCCATCCAGATCGAAAACCTGCGGCAGCTCGTCGCAGACGTGCAGGCCATCGAGGCCGGCGGCCGCAAGGCCATCAGCAGCACTGTGAAGGACGTGAAGGCCCGGGCCCCCGGCTGGATAGCGCAGGAGGTCACGGCAGTCTACAACATCAAGAAGGGAGAGATCACGCCGTCCAGCGGAGGCAAGCCGAAGAAGATGGCGGGCAGCATCCGCATCACAGGCGAGACCATCGAGGAGCTCACCCTCGTCTACAAGGGCCGGCTCCTGACCCCTGTGCACTTCGGCATGACACCCAAGGCCCCGCCGGCTGGCAGGAGCTACACCCTGAAGGCGCAGATCCTCAAGGGCAGCAAGAAGGTCATCGGCCGCTACAAGAACACCCGCACCAAGGGCGGGCCCTACTCGCAGCGGTCTCACTGGATCCTCATGGGGACAGGCAACACCAAAGCCGACGGCACGAGCTGGATCCCATTCCAGCGCATGAGCAAGACCCGCACCGACATCCAGAAGATGACCGCCATCTCGGTGCCGCAGATGATAACCAGCGACCGCACCAACGAGGCCATCATGCTGAGGCTAAACACCGAGACAGCCAAGCGCCTCGACCACCACATGAAGCGAGCCCTCGGCCTGTGACCCAAGGGCCGCTGCCACGGCCAGCAGGACGCCCGCCAAGGCGGCCGAGCACACCGAGGCAAGCCAACACCCGCGCACAAAAAAGACGGGGCACGCGGCCTCACAGAGGCCACCACGGCCACGCAGCGCGGCCGAAGGTACTGTGACGCACCCCTGACGCCTGCGGTGCTGGCGAGCCCAAAAAACGCGCAGACTCCAAAAAGTTTTTCCGGGCCGTTTCGCTTCGCCCGGGGGCCTGCGCCGATCATTTTCCTGACCTCACGAAAATGGTGGGGGCACGGCAGCACGACAGAAAGGAGGGGACGCCATGCCGAACACCAACACCAAGCTCGTCGACAGCAAGACCATCGCGGCCCTGTTCGAGCTGACGCCCCGCCGCATCCAGCAGCTCACCAAGGAGGGCATCATCACGGCCACCAAGGAGGGCAACGCCAACCGCTACGACCTGCTGCCGACGATCCAGAAGTACATCAGATACCTGACGGCCAAGGCCAATGGCCGGGAGCCGTCCAAAAAGGACGCCGAGATCGAAGGGCGCCGGCTCGAGGCCGAGGCCGACCTCAAGCGCAGCAAGGCAGACATCGCCGCGCTCCAGCTCAAGGAGCTCGAGGGCACCATGCACCGCAGCGAGGATGTCGAGGCCGTCATGACCGATCTCGTGTATAGCATCAGGTCGATGCTCGTGGCGCTGCCCGGGCGTCTGGCCGTGGATGTCTCCAGCGCGGCCACCGCTGCGGAAGCGTCCGACATCATCCGCGCCGAGGTCTACAAGATCCTCGAGGAGCTGGCCGGCTATAAATACGATCCCGAGGTCTATGCGCGGCGGGTAAGGGATCGGGAGGGATGGAGCGAGCTCTCCGATGACGCGGACGACTAAGAAGGCCGCCGCGAAGCTCAACGCCGCCATCTCGGGGGCGATCAAACGCTTCGCCCCGCCTGAGAGCCTGACCGTGGACGAGTGGGCCGACAAGCACCGCCGCCTCTCCCCGGAAAGCTCAGCCGAGGCCGGCCCGTGGCGTACCAAGCGCACCCCGTACCTCGAGGAGCCCATGCGGGCCTTCACGGATCCGAAGGTGCACAAGATCGTCATGGTCGCCGCGTCGCAGGTCGGCAAGTCGGAGCTCGAGCTCAACATCATCGGCTACATCATCGACCAAGACCCCGGCAGCATCCTCTACGTCCACCCGACCATCGACGACGCCCGGAAGTTCAGCCGCCTCCGCGTGGCCCCTATGATCCGCGACAGCAAACCCCTGAAGGCGAAGGTGCACGACGTCAAGGCCAAGGACAGCGGCAACACGATCCTTCAGAAGTCGTTCCCGGGCGGTATGCTCACTCTGACCGGCTCCAACAGCGCCTCGGCTCTGGCCTCCACGCCTGCCCGCTATATCATCGGTGACGAGCGCGACCGCTGGGCGACCAGTGCCGGCACCGAGGGCGACCCGTGGGCGCTGGCCGAAGCACGTCAGGCCACATTCTACAACGCCAAGGCGGTCGAGGTCTCGACCCCGACCATCAAGGGCAACAGCAACATCGAGACGAGTTTCTACCAAGGCACGCAGGAACGCTGGTGCCACCGCTGCCCCGAGTGTGGGGAGTACAGCGAGATCGTGTTCGACAATGTCCACTTCGACCCGGAGGCCAAGAGGATCCGCGGGAAAAAGTCGTGGAGCCTCAAGAGCGGCGTCTCGTGGAGCTGCCCGGCCTGCGGCTGCCTGATCCCCGAGGACGTCATGCGAAAGCAGCCGGCCAAGTGGATCGCCGACAACCCGGACGCCTACAAGAAGGGCGTCCGTTCTTTTTGGCTCAATGCCTTCTCGAGCCCGTGGACTCCGTGGGAGAAAATCGTCCTCAAGTTCCTCGACGCCAAGGATGACCCGCAGCGCCTCAAGGTCGTCTACAACACCCTGCTCGGCCAACTGTGGGAAGATCGCGGCGACCTCGAGGACGAGGACACCATGCTCGCCCGCCGTGAGGACTACGGCACCCGCCCGGACGGCACCCCTGTGGAGCTGCCTGACGGCGTGCTCGTGCTGACCTGCGGCGTCGACACTCAGGACAACCGCCTCGAATACGAGGTAGTCGGCCACGGGAAGTACGGCGAGACGTGGGGCGTCGTCAAGGGCTACATCATGGGCCGGCCAGACACCCCGGAGGTCTGGCAGCGACTCGACGACGTGGTCGACCACGTCTACAAGTTCAAAAACGGCCGCGGCCTGAAGATCTCCATCACCTGCGTCGACTCCGGCGGCCACTTCACCCAAGAGGTCTATGAGGCGTGCCGGGCCCGCGCCGGCAAGCGCGTCTTTGCCATCAAGGGCAAGGGCGGCGACGGCATCCCCTTCGTCTCGCCCCCGAGCAAGGTGCCGATCCGCGACAACAAGCGGATCACCTGCTGGCTCTACACCATCGGCGTCGACGCCGGCAAGGCGACGATCATGGCTAATCTGAAGGTGCAGGAGCCCGGGCCAAAATACTGCCATTTCAACCGGCACCCCGACGCCGGTTATGACCTCAATTTCTTCAACGGGCTCCTCTCCGAGAAGCTGGTGCTCACGCACACGCGCCGCGGCGACCGCTGGGCGTGGGAGAAGCTGCCCGGGCACAACCGCAACGAGGCCCTCGACTGCCGCGACTACGCGAACGCCGGCCTCAAGATCATCAACCCCGACATGGACGCCATCGAGCGCCGCCTGCAAGGGCTGGAGGAAAAACCGAAGGCCCCGCAGCAGCGACGGCTGCGGCAACGGCACAACCGGGCCGACGCCTTCGACGACTGGTAAGGAGGACACACCACAATGAGAAAGACCCGCGAACAAATCGAGTACCAGCTCTCCATCAAGAGGAACCGGCTGGATCTCTACCTGAAGCGAGAGGCCGAGATGCTGGACGGAGGCGTCCAGAGCTACGGCATCGGCTCGCGAAATCTGGCCCGCTACAACACCGACCTCGGATCCATCCGGGCCGCCATCAAACAGCTCGAGGCAGACATCGAAGCCCTCGAGGCCGCACTGAACGGCGAGAAGCCGCGAAAAGCTGTGGGAGTAGTGCCCCGAGACTGGTGAAAGAAGCCCCGAAAGGGGCTTTTTTCATAGGCCGACGCCGGGAGTTTTCGCTCCTTTTCTCCCGGCTCGGCCATCTTCACCATGAAGGAGGTGAGCACCATCAGCAAAAGAAAAAGCAGAAGCCGCCCGCAGAACAGGCGGCAGCAGCCGCGCCCTGTGAATAAGGGCTACGGCGACGCCGGCGCGAGCTGGCACAAGAAGGCGACCAAGGGCTTCAGAGCTATGAGCGGCAGTCCGAAGGAGGACATCGACGCCAACAACTACACCCTGCGGCAGCGTGCCCGGATGCTTTACATGGCGGCCCCGATCGCCACCTCTGCCATCCGCACCAACCGCACCAACGTCGTCGGCATCGGTCTCCAGCTCAAGAGTCGGATCGACCGCGAGGCGCTCGGCATGACGCAGGAGGCCGCTGACGCATGGCAGGCTCAGGCCGAGCGTGAGTTCGCTCTCTGGTCTGAGAACAAAAGGGCGTGCGACGCCACCGGCGTCAACAACTTCGCAGCCATGCAGCAGCTCGCACTCTCCTCGTGGCTGGTCAGCGGCGACGTGTTCGCCGTCGTGAAGCAGTACGAGCCGACGCTGCTCACGCCCTACTCGCTACGCCTGCACCTGATCGAGGCCGACCGAGTCGCCACGCCAACGACCTCCGGCATCATCACCCCGATGCTGCTGACCACCGGCAAGGCGGCCAACGGCAACACCATCTACGACGGCGTCGAGGTGAACGACGACGGCCAGATCGAGGCGTACCACATCCGCAGCACCTACCCCTTCGAGCTCGGCAGCACGACGACGACGTGGGCCCGTGTTCAGGCATACGGCGAGCGGACTGGCCTGCCGAACATCCTGCACGTCATGGAGAGCGAGCGCCCGGATCAATACCGCGGCGTCAGCTATCTCGCGCAGGTCATCGAGCCCCTGCTCCAGCTTCGCCGCTACACCGAGAGCGAGCTGACTGCGGCGGTCGTCGAGTCGTTTTTCACGGCCTTCATCAAGACCGAGGCGGGCGCCGGCGACAACCCGTTCAACGAGGTCGGGAGCAGCCTGCCGGAGGTGAGCCGAGATCCTAATGAGTACGAGATGGGCCCCGGCCAGATCAACATCATGGAGCCCGGCGAGGACGTGACCTTTGCAGACCCCAAGCGGCCGGCCAGTGGCTTCAACACATTCCTGCGCGCCATCTGTGAACAGGTGGGCGCGGCACTCGAGATCCCGGCCGACCTTCTGCTCAAGAGCTTCAACAGCTCGTACAGCGCCAGCCGCGCCGCCCTGATGGAGGCGTGGAAGGCGTTCCGCATGAGGCGCAAGTGGTTTGTCGATGACTTCTGCACGCCGGTATATGAGATCTGGCTCTCTGAAGCCGTTGCCCGCGGCCGCATCAGCGCCCCGGGCTTCTTCGCAGATCCGGCGATCCGCGCCGCATACCTCGGCGCCGAGTGGATCGGCCCCTCTCAGGGACAGCTCGACCCGACGAAGGAGATCACGGCCGAGATCCTCGCCATCGGCGAAGGCATCACGACCAGAGAGCAGGCGACCATCCGACTCAACGGCGGTCAGTGGGACGCCAACGTCGACCAGCTCACTCGGGAAAACGAGAAGCTGCGCGCAGCGCAGGGGCAGGTCGACCAGAGCGCAGCGGCCAGCGGCACGATCTCCGCAGCTCTGCGGGAGGCGATCGTCGCCGAGGCCATCAAAAGCATCAAGGAAGGAGACAAGCATGAGAACGCATAACACTCCCCGGCTCTGCGCCGGGCCTCAGACTGCGGGCACGCCGATCAAGTTCTGGAACGTCGCCAGCATCGGCGACGACGAGGGCGAGATCACCCTCTACGGCGACGTCGTGAGCCGTCAGCCTGTGGACTGGTGGACGGGCGAGCCCGAGCCCGGCCTCTACATCGCGCCCGAGAGCTTCATGGAGGATCTCGCGGCCGTCAAGGGCAAGAGCAACATCACCATCAAGATCAATAGCTGCGGCGGCGACCTCTACACCGGCATCGCCATCCACAACGCCATCAAGGGACTGACCGGCCACAAGGTCGTCGTCGTGGAAGGCATCGCGGCCAGCGCGGCCAGCGTCATCGCCTGCGCGGGCGACGAGGTACAGGTCTATCCCGGCAGCATGGTGATGATCCACGGCGTCGCCGGGCTGCTCTACGACTACTACACCCTCGCAGACCTGAAGAAGCTCCAGAAGGACTTCGACGCGAGCGAGCGGGCCATCGCGGAGATCTACCACGCCAAGACCGGCCTCGAGGTCGACCAGCTCCGCAGCATGATGACCCGCGAGACGTGGATGGTCGGGCAGGAGGCCATTGACAACGGCTTTGCCGACACCCTGCTCACAGACGAAGGCCCCGACGTCACCCTGAGCGCCGACAAGAAGGTGCTCCTCGTCGCCGGCATCCGGCACGACGTCAAGGGCTTCAGACACATCCCGGGGACGATCCCCATCGACAACAGCATCCACGCCGCCCCTGCGGCTGGAAATAAACACGCGGCCGCCAAGAACGACGGCCCCAAGAAGGAGGACAACAAGACCATGACCCTCGAAGAAATGAGAGCACAGCACCCCGACGTCGTGGCTCAGATCGAGCAGCAGGCGGCCGAAACTGCCAGAACGCAGGAACGCGCCCGCATCGAGGCCATCGACAGCATCGCCGCAAGTGTGGGCGACGCGCAGCTCGTCAGGGACGCCAAGTACGGCGAGGCCCCCTGCACCGCTGAGCAGCTCGCGCTCAAGGCTATGCAGAAGCAGGCGGCCCTCGGCGCCAAGCACCTGAAGGACGCCAAGGCTGACAACGACGAGTCCGGCGCTGCCGGCGTCGGCGCTGCCCCTAACGGCGGCGAGGAAGGCAGCGAAAACGACGACAAGGCAAAGGTGGACGCCATCGTCGGCCTCTACAACTCCACCAAGTCTCAGAACGGAGGTAAGAAGTAATGAGCAAGAGACTGGACGAAAACCTCGGCAATGTCGGCTATGACGGCCTGATCGTTGCCAACGAGCCCGTCGCTGACGTGCTCACCGTGACCATCCGCAAGGAGGCCACCTCCGCGGCCACCTATAAGCGCGGCACCGTGCTGGCCCTGTCTGCCGGCACCGCCGGCGACGGCAAGCTGGTGATCCTCGGCTCCACCGCGACCACCAACGAAACCCTGACCGCCAACTGCATCCTCGCCGAGGACGCGGAAGTCGGCACCACCGCGGACGTGACCGTGCTGGCCTACCGCACCGGCCACTTCGCCCGCAACAAGCTGGCCGTCGCAAGCGGCTACGCCCTGAAGGCGACCGACGAGGAGGAGCTGCGCAAGGCCGGCATCCTGCTCTCCGACGCCATCGAATACTAAGAGAAGGAGGACAACAAAATGCCTTTTAACTTCTACGACACCCACACGCTGCTCATGGCCGTGCAGCAGCTCACCCCTGCTGCGACCTTCCTGCGTGACCGCTACTTCCCCACCAACGACGCGAGCGACATCTTCGCCACCGACGACGTGCTCGTCGAGTTCCGTGACGGCAGCAAGAAGCTGGCGCCCTTCGTGGCCCCTCGCAAGGGCGGCGTCACCGTCCTGCGCGCCGGCTACAATATGGAACGCTACACCCCGCCCTTCGTGGCTCCCCGTCGTGTCCTGACCCTCGACGAGCTGCGCAAGCGCGGCTTCGGCGAGGCTCTCTACTCTCAGCTCACCCCTGAGCAGCGCCAGCAGACCCTCATCCTGCGCGACGCTGACGAGCTGGGCGAGCTCATCACCAACCGCGAAGAAGCAATGGCCGCCGAGACCATGCTGACCAATGGCTGCGTGATGAAGCACATCGCCGACGACGTCGACAAGGCCGACGAGATGGAGATCCGTTTCTACTCCGAGGCCAGCAACCCCGCGACCTACACCCCGACGGCCAAGTGGGACGCCACCGGCGGCAAGATCCTGAAGGATCTGGAGGCCATGATCCGTATGCTGACCAAGCGCGGCCTCCGCGCTTCTGATCTGGTCTGCTCCCCGGACGTGGCTGACACCATCATCAACGACGCGGCCGTGCAGAAGCTCCTCGACAACCGCCGCATCGAGATCGGCAACGTGGAGCCTGAGCTGCTGCCTGACGGCGCTGCCATCGTGGCCCGCCTGAACGTCCTCGGCCGCATCATCAGCGTCATCTCCTACGACCTGACCTACACCGACGACGAGGGCAACGACAAGCTCTACATCCCGTCCGGCAAGTGCGTCCTCACCGCTCCCGGCGCTGGCCGCACCGCCTACGGCGCCGTCTCTCAGGTCGAGCAGAGCGACGGCGAGTTCCACACCTACGCCGGCCGCCGCGTGCCGAAGTATGTGAGCAGCGCCGAAGGCAACAGCCGCACGCTGACCATCTCCAGCCGCCCGCTGATGATCCCCAACAACAAGAACCCGTTCATCGTTGCGGACGTCCTGACGGACTGAGCGCAGCAGAAAGGAGCAGAGCATGATCCAGATCATCAAGGGCACCTTCGGCTACTATAACGGCCGCAAGGTGATCCCCATCACTGAAGCAGACGGCCCTCAGAAGTTCGACGACGAGCTGGAGGCCCGTCTGGTGAAGGAAGGCGTCGCCAAGTACATCGGCGAGCTGGGCGAGACTGCCGAGCAGCCCGCACCCGCTCCCGGCGACGACGTCGACGAGCCTGCCAGCACCAACACAGCGGCCGACGAGGCCCCTGAGTACAACGAGGACATGAAGCTCGACGAGCTGAAGGAAGTGGCCGCGCGCTATGGCGTGGACGCCTCTGCTATGCGCAAGAAGGCCGACGTCATCGCTGCCATCGAGGCCGCCAAGGCCGAGCAGCCTGATGACGGTGCCGACGACGAGGAGCCCCCTCAGATCGGCGCCGCCGATCCCGTCTGATGGCCTTCAGCTTCAAGGCGATGGTCGAGGCTGACCGTCGACGCACGTTTCTCAATCTCGACGAGTTCGGTGAGAAGCACACCGTCGAAGGCAGAGCCATCGCCGCCGTGCTGGACGACAACGCCCTGAAGGAACGCCAAGGGGGGCAAGAGCTGAGCGTCGCGGAGTCCTCTCTGCTGCTTTACGCAGCGGTCGAGGATCTGCCCGCTCGGCGCCCGGCGGGCGAAGGGCTCAACGTCGACGGCCGCGAGTACATCGTCAACGACTGGAGCGAGGACATGGGGATCGCCACCGTGGCCCTCGGCCAGACTGTCACCATGTAGGAGGTGCCCCATGTCCATCGTCAACAGCATCGAAACCGTCCGGGACTGGCTGACCGCCGAGGTCTGCCCTCTGGTCAAGCTGAAGCTCCCCGACGACAACGCAACGGACGCCTCCTACCCATACAAGCTGGTAAACCCGGCCGCGTTCTCGCTTTTCGTACCATCGAAGGACAGGACGCCCCCGAACATCGCCGCGCCGATCCCGTCGGTCTGCGTGCAGATCGTTCAGGGCGACGATGACCTGCTCCAGAGTGCCCGAGACATCAAGATCCGGCTCTGTTTCTCAGCGTGGGATCCCGGCTACCACGGGCCCGACATCTTCAAGCCGAAGGGCGACGGCAGCGGCACCTACATCCAGCAATACAACGAGGCGGCGGCCTCCTACTTCGTGAAGAACGGAGAGGGCTGGCGTGACGCATGGAATTTTGTGGACACAGCTCTCCGGCTGATTGAAAACGCCGAGTACCTCGGCGACCTCCGCGTCATCAAGGAGAAGGGCATCACCTTCGGCCCCGTCGCGGAGCAAGACGCCGTCCCCGACTTCTACCCGTACTGGTTTGCATGGGCTGAGTTCTCCGTCGAGGAGACACTGACCCGCAACCCGAAAAGCTACCAACACCTGCTTTAAGGGCAGCCGCTCGGCTGCTCTAATTTCATGCAAAGGAGGATAAGCAGATGGCAAACGAATACCTCTACGGCGCCTACGGCCACATCGGCGAGACCGTGGCACAGAGCGCCGTGCAGGCGGGCACCACGCCGGTCTATATCGGCACGGCACCCGTCAACCTCGTGCGCGGCTTCGGCGAGGCCGGCATCATCAACGCGCCGATCAAGATCACCAGTCTGGTCGACGCTCAGAAGAAGATCGGCTACTCGCCCGACTGGGGCACCTTTACCCTGTGCGAGGCCGTGTACGCGCATTTCAACAACACCCTCGGGAACATCGGCCCGATCTACGTCATCAATGTGCTCGACCCCTCCGCGGGCAAGCACCGCAAGGAGACGGCCACTACCAAGACCCTCACCTTCACCGGCGGCCGCGCCGAGTTCGCCAGTGACAAGATCATCCTCGACACCCTGACCATCGCAAAGAATGACAGCGGCAACTACGTCGAGGGCACCGACTACGCTGTGGACTATAACTTCACCAAGGGCACGGTCATCATCACCAGCCTGAAGGACGACGCGCAGCTCGCCGGCAGCCTGACGGCCAGCTTCAGTGAGGTGGACGACTCTGAGATCGCAGACAGCGACATCATCGGCGGCGTCACCTCCTCCGGCGAGTACAGCGGCCTGAGCGCGATCGCGCTGCTCTATCCCGAGCAGTTCGCGGTCTGCAATCTGATCGCGGCCCCCGGCTGGAGTCACAGCCCTGCCGTCTACAACGCCATGCTGACGACCTGCAAGAAGATCAACGGCCACTGGGACGCCTTCGTCGTGGCCGACCTGCCCCTCGTGGACAGCACCGCGCAGGCGGTCGACACGATCACCAAGGCGATCGCATGGAAGAAGGCCAACGCCTTCACCGGCGAGCGCTCTAAGGTCTACTGGCCGCAGGCTGTGGACAACCTCGGCAACGTGTTCCACCTGAGCACGCTGGCCGTGGTCGAGCTCATGCGTGCCGACTTCAGCCACAACAGCGTCCCGATGGAGACCTGCGGCAACAAGGCGATCCCCGTCATCAAGCAGTATTTCGGCGCCAACGCGAAAAACCGCGGCTTCGACCAGCAGAGCGGCAAGGAGCTGACGCAGAACGGCATCAGCACCGCCGTGGCATGGGGCGGCGAATGGGTACTGTGGGGCGACCATACGGCTGCCTACACCTACGGCGCAGACGTGGATCCTCGCGCGATCTTCGACGTCTCCATGCGGATGCTCATGCACATCACCAACGACTTCCAGCGCGAGTGGAGCCCGGAGATCGACGATCCCATGACCCGCGCGCTGAAGGATCGCATCATCAACCGCGAGCAGGAGAAGCTCGACGGCTATGTCAGCATGGGCGCGCTGCTCGGATCCCCTGTGATCCTGTTCCTCGAGAGCGAGAACAGCACCACCGACGTGATGAATGGCGACTTCCGCTGGGACATCGCCGTCACCCCGACCCCGCCCCTCAAGTCTGCGAGCGTCTACGTCGCCTACACCGACGCGGGCTTCTCCGTCTACTACGAAGGAGGTGACGAGTAATGGCAAACCTGTGGCTCGACCTGAAGGGCCCCATCCTCGCCGATACCGTCTATGTGGACGGCGTTCTCGCCGCCAAGGACGTGACCATCGCCCTGCCTCCCGTCAACCTTGTGACGGCTGACTTCAAGGCGATGGGAACCTACACGGCGCCGCTGCCCGGCCAGATCGAGGCGATGGAGGCGTCCATCACCAAGATCGGCATTGACCTCGGCCTGCGCAGCCTCGTCAAGCTGACGAGCAAGACCATCGAGATCCGCTGGGCGCAGGACGTCAAGCTCTCCGACGGCTCCACCAAGACCGAAGGCTGCAAGGCGTTCCTCCGCTGCGTCTCCAAGGGCATCCCCGGCCTGAACGTGGATCCCGGCAACGCCAGCGAGAACGAGATCGCGCTGGCCGTCAGCCGCTACCAGCTTTTCGTCGCTGGCAACGAATACTGGCTGATCGACCAGCTCAACACCATCATGCGCGTCGGCGGCGTCGACTACGCCAAGGACATCCGCAGCGTCCTGTAACAAGAAGGGCGTCGCCTCCGGGCGGCGCCCTCTATTTATCGAAAGGAGACACACATGGAAAAGCTGACACTCCAGAACCCCATCACCATCAACGGCAAAAAGGTCAAGACTCTGACCTATGACACCGACGCGATCACCGTTGGAATGTTTGCCGATGCTGAGGCCCGCAAGCTCCGCGCGACCTCCAACAAGGGCGGCGGCAGCGCCGGCGCCTGCGAGCTCGACTACTCCCTGCACGCCTATCTCGCCATGATGGCGATCGTCGCCGTCAACAGCGACATCGACGTCAGCGACCTCGAGCGCATCAGCGGCCCCGACGTCATGGAGCTTATGAGGATCGGCCGAAATTTTACTACGGCGAGGTCGGCGGCACAATCCGAGGAAAGCGGCTCGGAGAGCTCGTCCGAGACTACTCTCGAGCCTTCCACACCTCAGTCGGCGAGCTCCGACGGGAACGCCTGACCGACTTCCTGATGGAATACTACGAGGCAGCCGAGGAGGCCAAGCGGCAACGCGACAAGGCCGCCTCAATGCCCCGGAATAACTTCAGGAAATACAGAAGGAGGTGACACTGATGGCAGGCAAAAACAAGATCATGCAGGCCGTCGTCAGCTTCGCCGGCACCATCGACCCCTCCCTCGGGAAGGCGATGGACAACGTCGCGGGACACCTCGACAAAGTAAACTGGAAGGCCGTTGCCGTCGGTGCTGCCGTGGGCGGCATCGCTGTGGCGACGGGCAAGGCGGTCGTCGAGGCCGGGAAGTATCTGGCAGAGCTGGGCGACGACTACAACAAAGCCATGAACCAGCTCTCCGCATCTACCGGCGCCACCGGCGACGAGCTGGACGCGCTGGGCGAGAGTGTAAAAAACATCTACGCGCAGAACCTCGGCGAGGACTTCAACGACGTGGCCGAAGGGCTGGCCGCTACGCAGAAAGCGAGCGATCTGGCCGGCGAAGCGCTGGAGCAGGCCACCGCGGCCGGCTTCGTGCTGCGTGACACCTTCGACTACGACATCAGTGAAAGCGCCAGAGCCGCCTCGGCTCTGATGAAAAACTTCAACATCAGTGCCGAAGAAGCCTACGGCCTAATCGCCACCGGCGCACAGAACGGCGCAGACAAAAACGGCGACCTGCTCGACACCCTGAACGAATACTCGGCGCAGTTTGCGGCCCTCGGCCTGAGCGCCGACCAGTTCATGGGCTCCCTCGTGGAAGGCGCTGACGCCGGCCTGTTCAGCATCGACAAAGTGGCCGACGCCGTCAAGGAGTTCAACATCAGAGCGAAAGACGGCAGCGACAGCAGCGCCGAAGCCTTCAAGGGCCTCGGCCTCAACTCCGACAAAATGTTCGCGGCCTTTGCAGCCGGCGGCGAGACCGCGCAGGCTGCATTTTTCGACACCGTCGAGGCTCTGAACAAGCTCGAGGATCCTCTCAAGCGCAACGAGATCGGCGTCGCACTGTTTGGCTCGCAGTTCGAGGATCTGGAGGCGGGCATCCTGCCCGTGCTCGGTGACATCGAGACCGCAGCCTATGACGGCGCCGCCGCGCTCCAGCAGATCAACGACGTCAAGTACAACGACCTCGGCTCTGCCTTCGAGGCGGTCAAGAGGTCGGCCGAAGTGGCCCTACTGCCTATGGCGTCGATGATCGCCAACACGCTGACATCGTTGGCCCCAATCCTGACCGACACCTTCGAGGAAATCAGCCCGGTCATCACCGACACGCTCAACGCTTGTATGCCGTTTGTGCAGGACTTCCTCGTCGGCATGGGCGACACCCTGAAGAAGGTCATGCCGATGGTCACGGAGCTGGCTGCGGGCATCCTGCCACTACTGGCTCAGCTCGTGGGCTCGTTCCTGCCGCCTCTGCTCGACCTCGCACAGCAGCTACTCCCACCGCTCATGCAGATCGTTCAGGCTATTCTACCGCCGATCGCCAGCATCCTTGCCACCGTGCTCCCGATGCTGACGCAGATCATCTCGACTGTGCTGCCTGTGCTGGCGAACCTGATCGCCGCGCTGCTGCCGGTCATCACCCCGCTGCTGGAGGTTGCCCTGCAAATCGTCAACAGCGTCATCATGCCGCTGCTGCCTCCGCTGATGCAACTGATCGAGGCCCTGCTGCCCCCGGTCGTGAGCCTGCTCAATGCGATCATGCCGCTCCTCTCGCCACTGCTGGCTATTCTGGAGCCCATCGCAAGCGTGCTCGGCACGATCGTCGGCTGGGTATCGAAGATTGTCAGCTTCGGCTCCGGCGTCATCAGCAAGATCGCGGGCCTGTTTGGAGGTGGAGGCGGCGGCAGCGCCAACGTCTCCGGCTATGCGACCGGCGGCTTCACGAGTGGCCCGTCCATCGCGGGCGAGGATCCGCGCTATCCGACCGAGGCGGTCATCAGCTTCAACCCTGCGTACCGATCGCAAAACCTGTCCTACTGGGCCGAGGCTGGCCGGATGCTGGGCGCATCCAGCGAGGCCGACTACGAGCCCATCAGCAGCGGATCGGGCACGGCTGTGGTCTATGACCTGAGCGGCCTGTCCTTCTCACCTCAGATCAAGGTCGAGGGCGACACCGACGAGGACGCCCTGATCCGAAAGCTCCGCGACCTCGAGCCGGAGTTCATCGACTTCATCCTCGAGGCACTCAGCAGAAGGGAGGGCGGCGCCTATGTCACAGCAGACAGTCGGCTTTATTGATTATGTGGCGCAGGGCGGCGACACCTTCGACAGCATCGCGCTCGTCGCCTATAACGAGGAGCGCATGGCGAGCACCATCATCGAGGCCAACCCCGACCTCAGCGACGTGCTGATCTTCGATGGCGGCGAGGCTGTGCGGATCCCGATCGTCGAGACCGTGGAGACGCCGGAGACCC
>ERZ779888.1018-NODE-1018-length-29699-cov-6.194339_pt1 | contig 29699 bp, 23 predicted proteins | sample MGYA00511245_ERZ779888 | MGnify/ENA primary metagenome ERZ779888 (study PRJEB29588, sample SAMEA2155255) | human gut metagenome | biome: human gut; feature: human-associated habitat; material: faeces | place: Denmark | collected 2008/2010 ...
TACTGCTATATATAATAATTATATATATGAGTATAATCAAAGGACGTGGACAAAGTAATGCAGAATTTCAAAAGCGTTTGGGCGGCAGCCGTCGATCTTTTGCAAAGTTCGATAAACGAAACCGCCATGAACCTTTGGATAAAAACCATAACTCCGCTTAAATACGAATCGGATTATGCCGTTCTGAAAGTTGAGTCCGACTTTCAAAGAGACGTTATAATGACACGTTACAAGAGCCTTATAGTAAAGGCGCTTGAAGACGTTGTCGGATTTGAAATGAATATAAAAGTCATAACGGACGAGTCTTCATCGGAAGATACCGTTAAAAACGACCCTGTTTCTTCCGTTACGGAAAAAGCCGTTGCGGCAGCGGAAGACAAGAGCAGCGAATATACGTTTTCAAACTTTATAGTTGCGGAGTCAAACAAACACGCCTTTGCCGCCTGCAAAGCGGTTGCAAATCATCCTGCGGGCGCATATAACCCTCTATTCATATACGGAAATACAGGTCTCGGTAAAACTCACCTGCTGTTTGCAATTAAAAATGAAATAAACAAACTTCATCCGGAACTCAAAACGCTTTATGTAAAGAGCGAACATTTCATAAACGAACTTGTTGCTCTTACTTCACAGGGCAAAGCGCTTTCAGACAATGCAAACAGTCCGAAAAATATGATAGAGTTCAAGGAAAAATACAGAGGCGTTGACGTGCTGCTTGTTGACGACGTTCAGTTCATAGCAGGCAAAGACGCGACCCAAAACGAATTTTTTCATACATTCGACGCTCTTTACCAGGCAAACAAACAGATAATTCTTGTTTCGGACCGTCCGCCGAAAGATATGCTTTTACTTGACGAAAGACTTAAAAGCCGCTTCGAACAGGGTCTGACAACGGATATTTATATGCCCGAATACGAACTGAAAGTTGCTTTTATAAGGCAAAAAGCACTCGTATACAATATAAAGATGACGGAAGAAGTTGTAGACTTCATAGCACAGCGCATCAAAAACAACATCCGACAACTTGAAGGCGTTATGAAAAAACTTATGGCATTCCAGGATATATCCGATATGCCGCCGAATATTGCCATTGCTCAAAGCGCAATAAAAGATATAACGCACGAAAATATGCCTGTTTCCGTTGTTGTGGACAAGGTTATTATAGAAGTTTCCACCGCTTACGACGTTTCTGTTGAAAGCATGAAAGGCAAGGGCAGAAAAAAGAACGTTGTTATGGCGCGTCAGATAGCGATGTACATTTTGAAGACCATTACGGATATGTCGCTTGACGAAATAGGCAAACAATTCGGCAATAAAGACCATTCCACCGTTTCCTATACAATAGACAAGATGGAAAAGATGCTTGAAACAAATACAACGCTGAACAACGAGATAAACGATATAATCAAAAAAATCAAATCTTATTGATTCAACACAATAATCAACGCGGTTTTCAAAGCACGCCTGCGTTATCAAAAAAGTTATAAAACGCTTTTTCAACAATCAACGACGTTTAAACTTTTCAACATTGCCAAAAAAAACGCTGTTTTGATAAGTTTTACTTTATCAACATATTTTTCATTTTCGTTTTTATTGACGTTCAGGTAAAAATATGAATTATAAACAGTTTCCGCAACCCCTATTATTACTAAAATAATTATTTTCTTTCTTTTTACTATAAGGAGGTCACCGCCTTGAATTTCAGTTGCGACAGAGATCTTATATTAGAAGCACTCAATACCGTCATAAAACCCGTTCCTCAAAAAGCGAGTATTCCCGTTCTTGAAGGAATATGTTTTGAGATAGAAGCGGACGGAACATGCCGTCTGACAGGTTCCGACGTTGAGATGAGCATCGAAACGGTTATACATATCGATGCGGAAGAAAAAGGTTCTTTCGTTGTTCCCGCCAAAAAGTTTTTTGATATGATTTCAAAAATAGACAGCGGGAACATCGACTTCACGCTTGATCCGAACAAGATGCTTCACATCGTAAGCGGAATGATAAAGTTCGATATTTCAACACAGGATGCCGAATTTTATCCTCAGATGCCGCTCGTTGAAAAATCAAAATCTATTGTCATAAAACAGGAACTTCTTCTCAATATGATAAAGCAAACGCTTTTCTCCGTTTCGGAGTTTGAAGCAAAAGCAACGTTGAGAGGTCTTTATTTCTGTGTCGAAGACGGATTTCTGACAGTTGTCGGCTCCGACATGAGAAGAATGGCAATGAGAAAAGAAGAGTTTCTTAATACCAACGGCGAAGACTTTTCTTTCATAGTACCGGCAAAAACCGCTGCGGAACTTTCTAAAATAATAACCGGTGACACCGACGTTATAATAGGCATAGCAAGCACTCATATAGTTTTTGAGTTTGACGAAACAAAAGTTACGTCGCGCCTGATAAGCGGAGAATACATAAAATATAAATCTTTGCTTAAACGCGAGTTCAAAAACGAAGTCATCGTAGGCTGCGACGATCTGAAAAAAGCGCTTGAACGCGCACTTATCGTCAATGATAAATCAAACAGTTGCATAAGAGTTAATTTTGAATACGATTCCATTGTTATTTATTGCCGCACTTCGGAGGGACACAGTCTGACAGATGAAATACCCTGCAAGAAGACAGGCGAAAATATGGAAATAGGTTTTAAGGGCAAATATCTGCTTGACGTTCTGAACGGTTGCGGAGACAAAGAAATAAAGATAAAAATAGATTCCGCAAGAACTCCCGCATGCCTTGTTCCGACGGACGGAAGCGACAGATATATATATCTGATTTCCCCGATGAACATAAACAACGACTGATAATATGCACATCAAATCTTTATCGACCGAGAATTTCCGAAATCTTTATCCGCAGGAAATTGTATTTGACAGCGGCGTTAATATCTTTACCGGTATGAATGCGCAGGGCAAGACAAACATTATAGAGGCTTTGTGGCTTTATTCTTCCTGCAAATCGTTCAGAACAACGAACGAAAAAGATTTTATAAATCATGAAAAAGTATTTGCCGAAACGGATATACTTTTTGAAAAGGGCGGAAGAATACAGTCGGGACAAATGAAGTATCATACGGCAAAAAGACGGGAACTTTATCTTAACGAAATAAAAGTCAAACCGTCCGAAATGATAGGAAATTTTACTTCCGTTCTGTTTTTTCCCGAGCATCTCGATCTTTTGAAAGCCGGTCCTGAGGGACGGCGAAAATTTGTTGACCTTGCGATTTGTCAGGTCAAACCTAAATATTACGCTTACTTATCGGAATATAACAAAACGCTTTTTCAGCGAAACAACGTTTTGAAAAGCGAGGACAAATCTGAACTTGAAACGATTGAAATATGGGATGTCAAACTTTCTAAACTCGGAGCGTTTATATATTTGACAAGGCGAAATTACATAGCATTGCTTGCCGGTTACGCAAAAACGGTCATAGATGAAATGAGCGGCGGCAAAGAAAAACTCGGTCTTTTTTATCAGAGCGAATGCGACGGCTGTGAAAAACTTGCGGAAGCGGAAGAACTTCTTATAGGAAAAATGCTTAACAGCCGCGAAAAAGACATTAAATGCGGTTTTACAAATGTTGGCGTTCACCGTGACGACCTTGAAATAACGCTTAACGGTTTGAGCGCAAAATTTTTCGGTTCGCAGGGACAACAAAGAAGTTGCGTCATGGCTTTGAAAATGGCGGAAGCGGATATATTGAACAGCGTTTACAACGAATTTCCCGTTATGCTTTTCGATGATGTTTTTTCCGAACTTGACAGTTCGAGAAAATCTTTTATCGTCAGCCGCATAAAGGACAAGCAGGTTATAATAACCGCCTGCGAGGACCCGAGTGGAATGGGAGATGCAAGAATATTTTCCGTCAGCAACGGACGGGTGGAGTTGGTTTGATATGTATCTTCACATAGGTCTGAATTATCTTATAAAAACAAAATACATAGTAGGCATATTCGATATTGAGAACACTTCGGTTTCTCCCGCAACGAGAGCGATGTTCCGTTCGGAAGAAGAAAAAAAACGTGTGGTTTCCGTTACCACGGAACTTCCCAAATCGTATATAATCTACTGTGAAAAGGGAAAGACAACTCTGTTTTTGACCCAGTTTTCCGTATCGACCTTAAAAAAGAGGTTTACGCAAAACGGTGAAACGGAACTGAGATGAAAGGATAAATGGTATGTCTGAAAAAATCGAGAGGTACGACGAAAGTCAAATACAGGTTCTGGAAGGACTTGAAGCCGTCAGAAAGAGACCCGGTATGTATATCGGATCGACTTCCGTGCGCGGTCTTAACCACCTCGTGTATGAAATAGTTGACAACGCGATAGACGAAGCCCTTGCCGGTTACTGCAAAAATATAACCGTTACCATCAAAAAGGGAAATATCGTTGAAGTGACCGACGACGGACGAGGAATACCGACCGGAAAACACCCGAAAATGGGTATATCGACGCTTGAAGTCGTTTTCACCATTTTGCACGCGGGCGGTAAATTCGGCGGCGGCGGATATAAAGTGTCGGGAGGTCTTCACGGTGTGGGAGCGTCTGTTGTAAACGCTCTTTCGGAGTGGTTGACCGTTGACGTTTACGATTCAAGATCGCATAAACACGTTTTTCAGGAGTATAAACGCGGAAAAGCGGATGCTCCCGCAAAAGTGCTTGAAGATACGGATAAAACGGGAACAAAAGTTACTTTCTTCCCCGATGCCGAAATTTTTGAAACTCTTGAATTTGAATATGACACTCTGCTTAAAAGACTTCGCGAACAGGCGTTCCTTAATGCCGGTGTCCGCATAGTTTTCACCGATGAACGCGGAGAAGAACCCGTAGTAAACGATATGTGCTATGAGGGCGGTATCAAAAGTTTTGTAGAGTACATCAACGATAACAAAAAAGCAATTCATGACGTTATCTATGTTGCGAACGACAACGGAACGTATTCCGCCGAGATCGCAATGCAGTATACGACCAATTACGATGAAAACATACTTTCGTTCGCAAACGATATTCATACGGCGGAGGGCGGAACACACGAACAGGGTTTCAAAGCCGCTCTGACAAAAGTTGTCAACGAATATGCGAGAAAGTACAAATATTTGAAAGAAAAAGATTCCGACCTTTCGGGCGACGATGTACGCGAGGGATTGACTGCCGTTATTAGCGTCAAACTGACGGAGGCTCAGTTTGAGGGGCAGACCAAAACAAAACTCGGAAATTCCGAGATGCGCGGTTTTGTAAACAAACTCATTTCCGAAAAACTTGCCGATTTCTTTGAGGAAAATCCGACGGTCGTTCGCGTTATCATGGAAAAAGCCATAAACGCACAGCGCGCAAGAGAAGCCGCAAGAAAGGCAAGAGAACAAACAAGAAGAAAATCAGGTCTCGATTCGGGACAGATGCCCGACAAACTCCGCGACTGCAACGAAAGAGACGCTTCGCTCACGGAACTTTACATCGTCGAGGGAGACTCGGCGGGCGGTTCCGCAACACAGGGCAGAGACTCCCGTTTCCAGGCGATACTTCCCCTTTGGGGCAAAATGCTCAATGTTGAAAAAGCGAGAGCGGACAAGATATACGGCAACGACAAACTTTCGCCCGTTATAACGGCGCTCGGCGCGGGTATCGGCACGGAATTCAATATAGAAAAACTGCGTTACCATAAAATAGTTATCATGGCGGATGCCGATGTTGACGGAGCGCATATCAGAACGCTTCTTCTGACATTCTTCTTCCGCTTTATGAGGCCTCTTATAGAACAGGGCTACGTTTATTCGGCTGTTCCCCCGCTTTATAAACTTTCAAGGGGCAAGACCGTCCGCGTTGCATACAGCGATGAGGAAAGAGACCGTATAAGCGCGGAAATGCGTGAGGGTAACCAGAATGCGAAAATAGATATTTCGCGTTATAAAGGTCTCGGTGAGATGAACCCCGAGGAACTTTGGGAAACGACAATGGACCCCGAAAAGAGAACATTGAGAAGAATAGAACTCGAAGATGCGGTTGCCGCAGATAAGATTTTCAGCATTCTTATGGGCGAGGACGTTGAACCGAGAAAAGAATATATAGAATTGAACGCACGTTATGCGGTTAATCTGGACTTTTAAGGAGGTGACGGAAAATGGCAAAAAAGAGAAGCGATTATAAACCCGAGGACATTATGTTCCCCGATCAGATAATTACGTCTTCGGAACTCGTTCACGAAATGAAAACGAGTTATATCGAATACGCTATGTCCGTCATCGTCGGCAGAGCCCTGCCAGACGTTCGCGACGGTCTTAAACCCGTTCACAGAAGAATACTTTACGCAATGTATGAGGACGGTCTTACAAGGGATAAACCCTATCGTAAATGCGCAACGGCAGTCGGCGACGTTCTCGGTCGTTATCACCCCCACGGAGACGCTTCCGTTTACGACGCGCTTGTGCGTTTGGCACAGGATTTCTCAATGCGTTATCCGCTTATCGACGGTCACGGAAACTTCGGTTCAATAGACGGCGACCCCCCGGCGGCTTACCGTTATACCGAGGCGAGAATGTCGAAAATAGCCGACGAAATGCTCCGCGATATCGAAAAAGATACAGTCGATTGGGTTCCGAACTTTGATGAGACGAGAAAAGAGCCCAAAGTTCTTCCGTCGCGTTTTCCGAACCTGCTTGTCAACGGTTCTTCGGGTATCGCAGTCGGAATGGCTACCAACATTCCACCGCACAACTTAAAAGAAGTTATAAATGCGACGATATACGTTATCGACCACCCAGACGCAACGGTTGACGACCTGCTTCCGATAATTCCGGGTCCCGATTTCCCGACAAAGGGAATAATTATGGGAAGAAGCGGAATAAGAAGCGCCTATGAAACGGGTAAAGGTCACATAACCGTCCGCGCAAGAACAGAGTTTGAGGAATATGCGGGAGACAGAACGAGAATAGTCGTTCACGAACTTCCATATCAGGTCAACAAGCGTATGCTTATCGCCAATATGGCGCAGCAGTTCCACGATAAAAAGTTGGAAGACATCGTTGACATACGCGACGAGACCGACCGAACGGGTATGCGCATAGTTATCGAACTCAAACGCGGAGCAAATGCACAGGTCGTTTTGAACAAACTGTTCAATCAGACGCAGATGCAAACCACGTTTGCCATAACCATGCTTGCGCTTGTGGACAATCAGACACAGCCGAGAATACTTTCGCTCAAAAAGATTCTTGAAGAGTACATCGCGTTCCAAAAGGATATAATCACCCGCCGCACTCGTTTTGACCTGAAAAAGGCGATGGAACGCGCTCACCTGCTTGAAGGTTTGCTTATCGCGCAGGAGAATATCGACGAAGTTATAAAGATAATCCGCAATTCCTACGACAACGCAAAAGAAAACCTTATGGCGCGCTTCGGTCTTTCCGATATTCAGGCTTCCGCCATACTCGAAATGCGTTTGAAAGCGTTGCAGGGACTGGAAGAAGACAAACTCCGCGCGGAGTATAAGGAAATCGAAGAAAAGATTGCTTATTACAACCGCTTGCTTTCCGACGAGGGACTTCTCATTCAGGTTCTCAAAGACGAACTGACGCAGATAAGAGACAAATACGGCAACGACCGTCTGACAGAAATTTGCGAGTCCGAGGAAGATATAGACATCGAAGACCTTATCGAGGAAAAGAACTGCGTTTACACTCTTACGCATTGCGGCTACATAAAACGTCAGCCGGTGGACGCTTACGAAGCGCAGAACAGAGGCGGCAAGGGCAAGAAGTCGATGACGAAGAAAGAAGACGACTATGCTGAAACGCTTTTCGTTTCTTCAAGCCACAGTCTGCTTGTTTTCTTCACAAACGAGGGTCTTGCATATAAGATGAAAGGCTATCGCATACCCGAAGCGTCGAGAACTTCAAAGGGTATGAATATAGTCAACCTGCTTCAATTCAAGGATGCGGACGAAAAGGTTACGGCGATGATAGCCGTTCCGTCGCTTGACGAAGAGGGGCTTTACTTCAACATGATAACCAAGCGCGGCGTAACAAAGCGCTGCCCCGTTTCGGCATTCAAAAATATGCGTAAAAACGGCGGTCTTATCGCGCTTTCGCTTGATGACGGCGATGAACTTATAAGCGTTCATCTGACGGACGGAACAAAGAATATACTTGTTGCGACTTCCGAGGGTCAGGGCATACGTTATGACGAAAACGAGGTAACCGTTGTCGGAAGAACCGCAAGAGGTGTCCGAGCGATGAAAGTCGATCCGGACCATGAGGTTATCGGTTCGGTTGTTGTTGACGATACAAAGAATCTCTTGACAGTTACCGAGAACGGATACGGCAAACGCACAGAGTTTGACGAGTTCAACACGCAGCACAGAGGAGGTCTCGGCGTTATCTGCCACAAACTGACGGATAAAACGGGCGCACTCTGCGGTATAAAAGCGGTTGACGATACCGAGGACGTTATCGCGGTTGCGGCAAACGGAGTTCTTATAAGAACCGGAGTTGCAAGCATTTCGACTTACGGCAGATCGAGCCAGGGCGTTCGCGTGATGAATCTTGAAGAAGATAACAAGGTTATCGGAATAGTTGCGGTCGAAGCTGAACCCGAATCCGAAGAAACGGACGGGGAAGACGGTGAAAATACCGAGACTGCGGAAAATATTCCGCAAACCGAGACAGAACAGGAATACACGGAAGAATAAACCAAAACCGACGCGGCGGTATTTCCGACCGCCGCGCGACAATATATGAAAATACAGAAAAGGTGAGAATATGGACAACAAAGAAAAGACTATGGATAAAGTAGTCGCGCTTTGCAAAGGCAGAGGCTTTGTATATCCCGGCTCGGAGATATACGGCGGCCTCGCAAACTCCTGGGACTACGGTCCTCTCGGCGTTGAACTGAAAAACAACGTCAAAAGAGCATGGTGGAAAAAATTCGTGCAGGAAAGCCCGTATAACGTCGGTCTTGACAGTGCAATACTTATGAACCCCGAAACATGGGTGGCGTCGGGACACCTCGGCGGATTTTCTGACCCGCTTATGGACTGCAAAGTCTGCAAGACCAGACACAGAGCGGATAAACTCATCGAGGATTACGTTGCGGAAAACGGACTTGACGATAACCCTGCGGGTTGGTCGGATGAGGAAATGCTTGCTTATATCAAAGAGCATCACATCACCTGCCCCTCCTGCGGCTCTTCCGATTTCACCGATATAAGAAAATTCAACCTGATGTTCAAAACGTTCCAGGGCGTTACCGAGGATTCTACCTCGACTCTGTATCTTCGTCCCGAAACCGCACAGGGCATTTTCGTAAACTTCAAAAACATTCAGAGAACAACGAGAAAAAAGATTCCGTTCGGCGTCGGTCAGATAGGCAAATCGTTCAGAAACGAGATAACTCCGGGTAACTTCATTTTCAGAATCAGAGAATTTGAGCAGATGGAACTCGAATTTTTCTGCAAACCGGGAACAGACCTCGAATGGTTCGATTATTGGCGTTCCTATTGCCGTGATTTCCTTTATTCGCTCGGCATAAAGAAAGAAAATATTCGTCTTCGCGACCATGACGCGGAAGAACTTTGCTTCTATTCGAAAGCGACCACGGACTTTGAGTTCCTCTTCCCGTTCGGTTGGGGCGAACTCTGGGGTGTTGCGGACAGAACCGATTACGACCTGACGCAGCATTCCGAACACAGCGGTCAGCCTCTCGACTATTTCGACCCCGAAACAAACGAGAGATACACGCCTTACGTTATCGAGCCGTCGCTCGGTGCGGACAGAATGACGCTGGCTCTTCTCTGCGACGCTTATGACGAGGAAAACATTTCGAAAGACCCCGAAAAGCCCGATGTAAGAACCGTTATGCACTTCCACCCCGCGATAGCTCCCGTCAAAGCCGCGATTCTTCCCCTGTCGAAGAAACTCAGCGACAAGGCGATAGAGATTTACGGCGAACTTTCAAAGTATTTCAACGTCGAATACGACGATGCGGGTTCCGTCGGCAAACGTTATCGCCGTCAGGATGAGATAGGCACTCCGATGTGCATCACTTATGACTTCGATTCCGTTGAAGACAACTGCGTGACCGTCCGCGACAGAGATACGATGGAACAGGTTCGTATTCCCATAACCGACCTTAAATCGTACATCGAAAAGGCGATTGAATTTTAATTAAAGCGGATTAACATTTTATTAAGACCGTAGTTTTTGCGTATTTTTGCGGTATACTTACCGTAGAAAGACGTAAGACTGCGGTCTTTTTGCGCTTTTTCGGCGGAAAAAAGCCGAACCGCAAAACAGACCAAGCATTTCCGACTGTATGTCGGTTTTGACGGGAGCGGAAGAAAGGATGAAAAAATGAAACTCATATCCGTTGTTGTTCCGTGTTATAACGAACGCGAGGTTCTGCCCGCGATGTATGCGGAACTTGAAAACGTCCGAAAAAAGGATTTTGAAGGGATCGCCGAATTTGAATATATATTTGCTGATGACGGGTCGTCCGACGGAACGACGGAATATATAAAAGAAATGAGGAAAAAAGATAAAAAGGTTCGATTTGTTTCTTTCTCCCGAAATTTCGGAAAAGAAGCGGCGATACTTGCGGGACTGCGCGCCGCAAAAGGCGATCTTGTTACGGTTATGGACGCCGACCTGCAAGACCCGCCGTCGCTGTTGAAGACAATGTTTGATTCCATTGAAAATGAAGGATATGAGCAGGTCGGAACACGTCGGGTGACAAGAAAAGGCGAACCGCCCGTGCGGTCTTTTTGCGCTCGCACGTTTTATAAAATGATAAATTCCTGCGCGGATTTTGAAATGACCGACGGCGCGAGGGATTATCGTCTGATGACAAGAAAAGTGGTTGACGCAATACTTTCTTTGCCTGAAAAATGCAGATATTCCAAGGGAATTTTCAGTTATGTCGGCTTCAAAACCAAGTGGATACCATATGAAAATATCGAACGTGCGGCGGGAAAAACAAAATGGTCGTTTTGCAAACTTTTCCGCTATGCCGTTGACGGAATGGTCGCGTTTTCGGACATTCTTTTGCGCCTTTCCGCGTTTGTCTGCGTGCTGTTTTTTATCGCTTTTCTGACCTTTGCTGTGCTTGCCGTTGTGTTGAAAAGTTCTGTTTTCGCAATCGTTTCCGTCGGATTTCTTATCGGCGGGACGGTGCTTTTGTGCCAAAGCGCAAACGGAAAATATATTGAGCAGATCTCACGCGAGGTCAGACAGCGCCCTGTATATATTGTCGCAGAAACCGAAAAGGACGGTGAAAAACAATGAGTTTTCCACACAGGAAGAGACCTTCGTTGATAACTTCGGCGCACATCGTATTGCTTGTCATCGGTACTGCGATTTTTACGCTTTTTGCTTTTAATAAAAATACTTGGTTCGATGAGGCGTATACGATAGGTCTTGTCAGACACGGTGTTGCCGATATTTTCAAATTACATATCTATGATGTTCACCCGTTTTTGTACTATTTTCTGCTTAAAATCTTTACGTTCATTTTCGGTTCGTCGCTTCTTTCCATGCGCCTGTTTTCCGTTATCGGCGCGGTAATGCTTTCGCTTCTCGGGCTGACGCACTTTCGGCGTGATTTCGGTGAAAAAGTCGGATTTTGGTTCTCTTTTTTCAGCGTTTTCTGCGCTTCGACTCTGTATTATGCGGAACAGATAAGAATGTATTCGTGGGCGACATTTTTTGTCGCGCTTGCAGGCATTTACGCATATCGTTTAGGTAAAAACGACGGTATAAAAAACTCAGCGCTTTTCGTTTTGTTTTCCGTTTGCGCGGCGTATACGCATTATTTTGCGCTTTTCGCTGTTGCGGCGGTGAACATTGTTCTGCTTGTGCATAAAATAAGACAGAAGCAACTTTTTCGTTGGTTCGCAACGGCGGCGTCGCAGATAATTTTGTATATTCCGGGTGCGTTAATTTTCTTAAAACAGGCAACGGCGGGCGGCGCGTCATGGATAAAACTCTCATTCCCCGAAAATGTTTTTGATACGCTGGCATATCCGTTTTTGGGTGAAAAACTTATTGATATTCTCGGAAAGGGTTCCGTTGCGTATTATGCCGTCGGTTCGGCGCTTGTCGCGGTTTTTCTTGCTGCGGTGCTTTTGCTTTTCTTCCGGTGCCATTCGCTTCTTTGCGAAAAACCGTTTCGCTTCTCTGCGGAGATAATTTTCGGCGTAATTGCTTTTTCTGTGCTTGTTTCGCTTTTCAGACCTATATATTACGAACGTTACACCGTCGTTCTTTACGGATTTTTATTCTTTCTGTTTGCCCGTGCCGTAAGCGAAGCAAAGGTGTGGACGCGCATTGCCGCTGCGGTGCTGACTGTTGCCGTGTTTGCCGTTCAGGTGCACCGAATATCGACGAAATGTTTTGATGAGACAAGCGGAAAAGTCGAGACTTTGCTTGAAAACAAATTGCAAAGAGGCGATATTGTCGTCTCTTCTTCCATTGACATTTACTGCTTTTCGGTTTTTTCCGAGAACTGCGACTTTTATTTTTACAATAAGGGCGAATGGAACGTTGAGAACGCATATCGTGCGTTCGGCGACAATACAGTTGTAATAAGAGATCTCAATATTCCCGAGATTACTGAAAATGTGGAATCGGTCTGGGTATTAAACGACAAAAATGTTCGTGATTTTCTGATTGCGAACGGTTTTTGCGAAAAAGAAAGGGTTTCCGAGCGGTCGTCTTACAGAAAAGAAAAGTATACTTTCGTGCATTTTGAAAAGGTGAATACGGACTGACAAGAAAATGAATATTATACTGTTTTTTGAATTTTTATTGAACTGACTTGATTTTTGAAAAAGATGTGCTATACTTAATATCAAACAGAAACGTTGTTTTTGTTTCGGACGCTGTCCGTAAAAATTAAAAATGCCAAACGATGTCTGCGGGAAACGGCTCACGCCACCGAAGGAGTAACACTCTCAGGTTTCCCGAAAGGAACAGGACCGCAGATTGATGGCGATCTGGAGAATCCCGCTTCGAGCGGGTGCCGAAGGTGAAAGCGCAAAAGCGCGAATCTCTCAGGCAAAAGGACAGAACCCCGAATGAACCCGAATCGGTCTGTTTTTTTGCAGACCGATTTTTTTGTTTCGACTGTTGGAGTATGTCGGAGTAAAAGAGTGGGGGCGTCGCGGCGAGGGGATATTTTTTTCCGTTCCCTCTCCGCGAGTCGGTTCAAAAACGTGAGCCGAAAAAATTTCTCAAAAAGAAAGGGAGAAATATGGATTTTCTTTACAAGGTCGTTTCGACCGTTAACACTTATCTGACTGACTACATACTCATTTTTCTGCTTGTCGGAACGGGTATATTTTTCACGATAAGAACGCGTTTTGTTCAGGTGCGCTGTTTTGGCGAGGGCATGAAAAGCGTTTTCGGAAAAATTTCTTTGCACGGAAAGGGTCACGGCGGCAATCTGACTTCGTTCCAGGCTCTTGCCACGGCGGTTGCCGCGCAGGTCGGAACGGGCAATATAGTGGGCGCGTGCGGCGCAATACTTATAGGCGGTCCGGGTGCGATATTCTGGATGTGGATAATTGCGTTTTTCGGTATGGCGACCATTTATGCGGAAGCGGTTCTTGCGCAGGAAACAAGAGTTGTCGGCGAGGACGGAAAAGTTATCGGCGGTCCCGTTTACTATATCAAAAAAGCGTTCAACAACAAGTTCGGAAAGTTCTTGGCGGGCTTTTTTGCCGTTGCCGTGGTTCTTGCGCTCGGCTTTATGGGAACCATGGTTCAGTCCAACTCGATAGGCAGCACTTTCCAAACCGCTTTCGGCGTTCCCTCATGGATAGTCGGAATAGTGGTTGCGGTGCTTGCGGGCATAATCTTCATCGGCGGAGCAAAGCGTATAGCGCTCGTTGCGGAAAAACTCGTTCCGATAATGGCGGTGCTTTTCCTGCTCGGCGGAATTGTGGTTCTTTGTTCGAGAATCAAATTCATTCCCGAAACGTTCGCAATGATTTTCAAAGAGGCGTTTGTTCCTAAGGCGGCGATAGGCGGCGCGCTCGGCGTTGCAATCAAAAAAGCGATAAGTCAGGGAGCGAAACGCGGACTTTTCTCAAACGAAGCCGGTATGGGTTCGACCCCTCACGCGCATGCGCTGGCACACGTCAAACGTCCCCACGATCAGGGTGTTGTTGCGATGATAGGCGTGTTTATAGATACCTTTGTTGTTTTGACAATGACTGCGCTTGTCGTTATCACTACCCTTTATACGGGTGACGGTATCCTTGCAAGCGAAGTTGCTCCCGCAGGTATAGACAAAACCAATATGGCACAGGCGGCGTTCAGCGGAGTGTTCGGTCAGGGTCTCGGTCAGGCATTTGTTGCAATTTGTCTTTTCTTCTTTGCGTTTTCGACCATCCTCAGCTGGAATCTTTTCGGCAGAATAAATATGAATTATCTGTTCGGCAAAAGATCAAATCTTATATATTCCATTCTTGCTATGGGCTTCATCGTTCTCGGCTCGTTCCTTTCCAACGACCTTGTTTGGGAACTGACGGACTTTTTCAACTATCTTATGGTGCTTCCGAACGTTATAGCTCTTATCGCGCTTTCGTCGTATGTCGCAAAAGAGTCCCGCAAACCCGGAAAATCGCTCAAAGAAAAAGCCGAGCAAGCGGAAAAAGTAACTGTTGCTGCAGAGTAATGATATTGACGAAATCATAAAAGACACCTAAAAATAAACGTATTGCAAAAAGCGTCCTTTCTTTTCGGAGAACGGGCGTTTTTTGCGAATAAAAATCCGCTTGGAACGGTTCTGCCCGCAGCGGATATACTTTTGGGTTTATACCGCAGTTTTCGTTTTTTCGCTGTTTCGCGGTTCGGCATACTCTGCACGCGGTATAATTTATTGAAAAAAATGCAATACCCCTTTTCTTTTCGGTTGTTTTGTGCTATAATGCTTAATAGGATATTATATACACCCGAACCGGGTGATTTTGAAAAAAGACAGAGGAAAAAAGATGGAAAAATATATCGGCGGCGTGTACGACTGCGCCGTTATCGGAGGAGGACACGCGGGTATAGAGGCGGCTCTCGCCTGCGCAAGGCTCGGTCTGAAAACGGTTATGTTCACAATAAACCTCGACGCCGTCGGAAATATGCCGTGCAATCCGTCGATAGGCGGCACGGCAAAAGGACACCTTGTGCGTGAAATAGACGCTCTCGGCGGGCAGATGGCAAAGGCGGCGGACGAAGTTTTTCTTCAAAGCCGAATGCTGAACAGAGGAAAAGGACCCGCTGTTCATTCGCTCCGCGTGCAGGCGGACAGAGCAAGATACCGTGTTTTGATGAAAAAAACGCTTGAAGCGCAGGACGGACTTGATATAAAACAGGACGAGATAGTCAGGATAGGAACGGAAAACGGAAAAGTTTCGGAGGTCGAGACCCGTCTCGGTGCCGTTTACAAAGTCCGCGCCGCCATCGTTGCAACGGGCACGTTTCTCGGGGGCAGAATCTTTATCGGAGACATAAACTATGAGGGCGGCCCCGACGGAATGCACGCGGCGACCGAACTTCAAAAAAGCCTTGTTTCTCTCGGACTTTCGCTGCGTCGGTTCAAAACGGGAACACCCGCAAGGATACACAGAAAAAGCGTTGATTTTTCCGCACTTGAAGTTCAGCACGGCGACGACCCCGTTGAACCGATAAGCTTTGAAAACGAAAGCGTCGGCGAAAATACCGCAGATTGCTGGATAGCGTATACGAACGAAAAAACGCATGAAATAATCAGAAAAAATCTTGACCGCTCTCCGATGTATTCGGGCGATATTGTCGGCGTTGGACCGCGTTACTGTCCGTCCATCGAAACAAAAATAGTACGCTTTGCGGATAAATCGCGTCATCAACTTTTTGTTGAACCGATGGGAACGGACACGGACGAAATGTACCTCGGCGGTATGTCGTCCTCTCTTCCGGAGGATGTTCAGGTCGAAATGATACGTTCCGTTAAAGGACTTGAAAACGCAAAGATAATGCGAACGGCTTACGCCATTGAATATGACTGCGTTGACCCGCAGGAACTGTTGCCGACGCTCGAAACGAAAAAAGTTGAAGGCTTATACGGCGCGGGACAGTTCAACGGAACTTCGGGCTATGAAGAAGCCGCCGCGCAGGGGCTTGTTGCAGGAATAAATGCTTCGATGAAAATTCTCGGCAGAGAACAGGTGGTTTTCGACCGCGCAAATTCGTATATCGGCGTTATGATAGACGATTTGGTAACAAAGGGTACGGAAGAGCCTTACAGGATAATGACTTCGCGCTCCGAATACAGACTTTTGCTCCGTCAGGACAATGCGGACGAACGTCTTACACCTTTGGGACATTCGATAGGTTTGATCTCGGACGCCCGTTACGAAAAGTTTTTGGAAAAAGAAGCGCGTATCAACAAAGAGATAGAGCGTTGCGGAAAAACTTTCATTCCGCCCAATGCGGAACTCAAAAAAATCGTTGAAGAGCGGAACACCCCGCTTCCCGCAACCGGAATAACGCTTTCGGAACTGATAAAGAGACCTGAACTCGATTATGCCTGTCTCGAACCCGTCGATAAAGGAAGACCCGAACTTTCACGGCGAGAAAAACAGGAAGTTGAGATAAAAATAAAGTATGACGGATATATCCGACGCGAAAAAGCGCAGGCGGAACAGTATGCGCGCCTTGAACGCAAAAAGATTCCCGCCGATGTCGATTATTCGCAGATAAAGGGACTTAGGATAGAAGCCGCGCAGAAACTGAAAGAGGCGCGTCCCGCTTCAATCGGGCAGGCAAGCCGCCTTTCGGGAGTCAATCCCGCCGATGTTTCTGTGCTTTTGATATACTTCGGAATGGTTTGATTTATTTGAACGGAGATGCTTTTATATGAATCTGGACGGAATTAAAAAAGTATATTTTATGGGTATCGGAGGCTCTTCGATGTCGAGCCTTGCGGAAATTCTTATCAGACGCGGCTACACGGTTGCAGGCTCCGATATGCAGGAATCCGCAACGGTTGAACATCTGCGCAAGTTCGGCGCGGAGGTGACTGTGGGACAAAAAGCGGAAAACGTGGAAAAGTTTGCTCCCGACATTATTGTCAAAACCGATGCGATAATGGACACGAACCCCGAACTCGTATATGCAAAGGAGCATAATATACCCGTTTATCGCCGCGCGGAACTGCTCGGCTATATCATAGACGGATATAAGGACGCGATAGGCGTTGCGGGAACTCACGGAAAGACGACCACGACTTCCATGATAACCTCCGTATTCCTTTCCGCAAAAAGGGACGCTTCTTCCATAATCGGCGGTCACATGAAGAGGATAGATAGTTCGTATCTTGTCGGAAAAACAAATGAAATGTGCATTTTCGAGAGCTGCGAATTTAAGAGTTCTTTTCTGCACTTCAAGCCGAGAATTTCCGTTATCCTCAATGTAAAAGAGGATCACATGGAGTATTTCAAGACTCTTGAAAACCTGATAAACACTTTCAAAAAATATCTGCTCAACACACGAGAGGGCGGAACCGTTGTTGCAAATGCCGAAGACGAAAACAGCAAAAAAATGCTTGAAGACTACACGGGTAATGTTGTTTATTTCGGGCTCGAAAAAGGCGACTTCACGGCGCAAAATGTGACATTGACGCACGGTCTGCCGTCTTTTGACATTCTTCATAACGGCGAATTTTTTGCACACGTCGATCTTTCCGTTCCCGGCAGACATAACGTTTACAATGCGCTTGCCGCTGCGGCGGCCTGCTTCACGGCGGGCATAGATGCGGACGGAATAGCGCGGGGACTTCACGATTACAACGGCACGGGCAGACGCTTTGAATATCATTGCAAACTGAACGGCGCCATCGTTGCGGACGACTATGCGCATCACCCGGACGCTTACCGCGTAACTTTCGCAACCGCCCGCGATCTCGGATTCAAGAGAATCATTGCGATACATCAGCCGCATACATATTCGAGAACAAAAATGCTTATGGATGATTTCGTCGCGGTTCTTTCGACCGTTGACAAAGTGCTTATACCTCCCATTTATGCGGCAAGAGAAACGAACGACGATTATCATATATATGCGCAGGATGTTGTCGCGCGCCTGAAAAATGCGGAATTTATGCCCGATTTCAACGCGATCGCCGACAGGGTAAAAGAACTTGCGCAACCGGGAGATCTGTTTATAACGCTCGGCTGCGGAGATATTTATAAAGCGGCGGAACTTATAACGGAAAAATACGGCGAGGAAAAATTCTGATGTTTAATCCCGACACGGTGCTTGACAAATCGTATTACGCAGAAACTCTCCCGCCCGAAATAACCGATGATATCATAGGAAAAACGGTATTTCCCGGAATAAAGGACAGCGGAAAAAAGGCTGACGCAATAGTTTGTCTCGGCTGTCCGTCCGCAAACAAAGTCAGAGTTCCACACGCTGTCAAGCTGTTTTTTGACGGAAGAGCCGAATGTATTGTTTTTTCCGGCGGTGTTTATCGTGACGGCGAATGTGAAGCGGAGCGCATGAAAGAACAGGCGCTACTGCTCGGTGTTCCAGGAGATGCGATTTTGCTTGACAAACTTTCTCTTACGACCGCAGATAATATGCTCGGGTCGCTTTTGGAACTTTCCCGAACCGTCGGACTGAAAGATATTCATTCACTTATAATCGTTACGGCGGATTTTCACATGCCGCGTGCGCTGTTGCTTGCGGAAAAGTTCATTCCCGATTTTATCGAGGTCATTCCGTCTCCCGCCAAAAGCCCGGTTGATGAAAAAACTTGGGTCGGAAGTGCGTATGAGGATATTGTTCGCGGTGAATTTCGCGGAATGTATTACTGTTCCGATATAAAAGGCGGCTACGGCTGGTGGTCGGAAAGCAGAGTTTTCAACGGCACGGAAAAGAAATGAGGATAACTTTATGAGAACGGGCATAGGCTATGATTCGCACCGCTTCGCGGCGGGCAGAAAACTTATTCTCGGCGGAGTTGAAATTCCGTTTGAAAAGGGATTTGACGGACATTCGGACGCCGATGTCCTCGTTCACGCGGTTATCGACGCCGTTATGGGTGCGGCAAAACTCGGCGATATCGGAAAAGCGTTCCCCGACAGCGATGTGAGTTTCAAAGACATTTCGAGCATTCTTCTTCTTGAAAAAACGGCGGAGCTTCTTGCGGAAAAAGGTTATGGGGTCGTAAACATTGACTGCGTCGTTGTTATGCAATCTCCGAAGATAGGCGTTTATACAGAAAAAATGTGCGAGAATATCGCTTCGGCGCTCGGAATTTTGCCCGAATGTGTAAGCATAAAAGGCAAGACCGAAGAGGGGCTTGGCTTTGTCGGCAACGGTGAGGGAGTGAAAGCGATAGCCTCCGTTTTGATAGAAAAAATGTAGGGTTGTTATTTGGCAAAAACAAAAAGTTATCAACAAAAAACAGAGACCTCTGCGGAAAACTCCGCAGAGGTCTTAATTGCATCATAGACAAGTCAGCATTATTGATAAAAGCTGTTTTCGTGTCAATTCTCTTTTTTCTTCGCGGCATTCTCCGCAAGAACAGCCGCCGCGGCCATATCTATCTTTTTCTTGTCTTCTTTGTATGAGGCTTTGAGAAGAATCGGCGTCACGAGGCTTGAAACCACTATCAAAAGAATAATAAACGGCATAATGTCGGCGTGTATGAGCCCCGCGTCAACTCCTTTTTGGGCGCAGACAAGCGCAACCTCGGCGCGAGCCATCATCCCTATTCCGACGCGGAAAGAGTCTTTTTTGCTATACTTGCAAAGAAGAGCGGTGCCGCCGCAGCCGATAACCTTGCCGAGCAGCGCCACAACAACGAAAACAAGCCCGAAGATGAGCATATTCATATCGGGGAGGCTGAATTTGTTTGCGATAGCGATGTTTGCGAAGAATACGGGGGTAAACATCATATATCCCATAATTTCGGAGCGGCGTTCGATATAGTTTGCCTCGGGGTTCGACGAAAGTACCATACCCGCGACGAACGCTCCCGTTATATCCGCAACCCCGAAAACTTTTTCCGCCGCGTACGCAAAGAAAAAGCAGAGAGCGACGCTCATAACGGGTAAAAGCCTGTGGTGCGGAAAATTTCGTTCAACGGCGGCAAAAATCTTTCTTGCAAGCCAGCCGACAAGAACTGCGGCAATGAAGAAAAGCACGGTTTTCAGCAGCACTATCCACGGGTTTTCCGCTTCCCCGCCCTCTTTGCCGCTCATACCGATAACGACCGAAAGAACGATGATGCCTACAATATCGTCAAGAATAGCCGCCGTAACAACGGTCGTGCCGACATTTGAAGAAAGCTTTCCGAGCTCCTGGAGCGTGGCGACGGTAACGCTGACCGACGTTGCCGTCATTATGACCCCGTAAAAAAGATTTGTAAAATACTGGTCGTGCGTCAGACCTATCATCGTTCCGTTTCGGATAAGGCAAGCGGCAATAAAGCCGAGGATCATCGGCACGAAAACCCCCGCCAGTGTTATTATCGTTGCGGGCAGTCCGACGGATTTGATCTGCTTGACGTTGATGTCAAGTCCTGCGTTGAACATTATAAGAACAACGCCTATTTTCGCAAAAAAGCCGAGCCCCGTCAACGCGGGGCTTCCGCTTGCGAAAAAAACCTGCATAGGTCCCGGTATATATTCGACAACGCTCACGAGTATACCTGCGGCGATAAGCCCTATGACCTGCGGGATGCCGATGCGGACGCATATCTTGCCGAATATTTTTGATATTACAAGAATTATCGCCAACGGCAAAAGAACCTGAAAGTATTCCATAATTCCGTTCCTCTTTTTCGGAGCCGAGAGAACGCTCGTTCCCTCGGCTTCGATTAGTTTTTTTATTTTTCGGGTGCTTCCGAGAAGACGTAATTCATTCTTCCGTAAGGCGCGGCGTCTCCGTTTTTATAGAAGTCGAAAATACTCAGAGAACCCGTTTCGGGATCGTTGCAGTTATCCGTCCATTTGAATCGGATATCTACAAGGCGTCTGCCCGTATATTCGGGAGAATTTATCGCTTCTCTCGAAACTGAAAGCATAACTTTATTGCCCTTGCACCTAATTTCGCAGTCGCCGACCGTTCTCCATTTTCCGCCCGTTCCGCTTGCCGCTTTGAGAACCGCTTTGTCCGCCGCCGTTATTTCAACGGCAAAATCGTAACCTTCCCAGTTTTGAGAAGAGCCGTTTCCGCTGTCTATGAACAGCGTCATCGGGTTTCCTCCCTCAAAAGTTATGTTTTCAGCGGTTTCCGCATAGAAATATATGTTGTCATCGTCGCGGCATGTCTTTATCGAAACAAAGTCGTTACGTCCGGTCTTGTTGATGTAATTGTTTAAAGCCGAGCCCCAACCTGTTCCGTTTCTGTCTTCCGTGTCATTTTTGTAATCCGTGTATTTTGCGGTTATTTTTGCGTCGTTCCATTGGTCGAAAGAACCGAGAATGTCTATGGTGGTTTTATCCCCGACATAAACACGGTTTTGTGTGCCCTTGAACCGGCGGATACCGTTTATCAACTGCATATAGTAGTTGTCTCCGAAACCGCCCTCCATGGGCTCAATGTCTCTGCTGTTGTTTACGTCTGCCGCATCGACAAATACGACCTGCGAACCGCTCGTCGGCTGTCTTGATGCCACCCATTCGTTCCAACCGGTTACGAATATTGATTTTATATCGCTTCTGAAATTGTTCGAAAGCGCAAAATTCCATTGATCGGCAAAGTTATAGCCGTAAAGATACGCGTTTTCGTCCTTAACGTTGATTCCCGCCGCAGGATTGAGCCTTGCAAATATATCGTTGCAAAGGAACGAACGCGTTCTGTTTACTTTGTCCGGCTCGCTGTACCAACTTGCGGAAAAACGCACGGACGGATAATGCTGTGCTGCCGATACGTTTATCACAGCCTCACCGCTTTTTCCGTATATGGCGGAATAAGAGTAAAGACGTGAAAACTCCATCCACGGGAAACCGTTTTGAAGGTCTGCGCTTCCGACGTCGTTCGGCCAGACATACGACCTTATCGTGAAATAGTCGGTCACTTTTTTCCAGTTCCTTTTTGTTGCGGATGTCGCCGTTGCCTCAAGATTCGCGGAACCGATTATAAGCGGTTTGTTGCTTCCGTCATAAGACCATCTGTACCAAAGTTCGTCAAGTCTCGGATAACGCTTTTTGAGATTCGCGTTATTATAAAAGGAACTGTATATTTTATACATCGTGTTCGATGCATCGGAGTGCGTATAAAACGCAAGTTTCGGAACATCATAACCCGCTTCGAGATATTCATACCAAACGGAGATAAGAGTTCTTACATTCTGCTCGTAGACAAGTCCGTTTGTCGTGTCAAAAACAATGTAGTCAACGCCCGCGTCCGTCAGCATCTGGCAATGTTTTCTGTATACCCATTCGTCGGATGAAGTATAGTAATCAAAAAGCGGTTTGCCCCAATATGCCTGTTCGCCGATATATGCACCGCCGAGTTTTTCCCATATCGCAGGCGTTAAAGTCGTGCCTTCCGGATATTGCTCTTTGAACTTTTGTATAATGAGAGAGTTGTCATATGGACCGTAATTGCTCTTGAAATTTCCTCCCGCATCGGTTCCTATCCAAAGAAAATAGAAAATGCCGACGCTTCTTTCGGAGTCGGTCGTTTCTTCTTTTTCCGTCAGAACTCTGCCGAGATCGTCCGTGCCCGAATAAACGCCGTCAACTTCCGCATACGGACCGGTATATTTTTCAACCGGTTTGTTGTAATTTGTGACCGTGCATCCCGATATTACGGATACTGAAACCGCAAATATGAGGAGCAGTAAAATTGCCGTCTTTTTCAAATCTTACCTCCGCGAATTGAGAAGAAAGGTGGAGGCGCTTTTCACGCCTATGATTGTTCGTCGAGTGTGAGTGAATAACTTTCAAGAAATTCGTCGATAAAGACCCGAACGCTTTTGAGGGGTAACTGTTCAAGCCTTTCTCTTATCGACTTCGCCGCGCCCTCGAACTCACGGTTGCCCGCTTTGAGTTCTTCGACGCATTTGATGTACGCGCTCAATGTGTCAGCCGCTTTAACGCATCTGTGTTCGGGGGTATCCTCTTCCGAAAGCAGATCCGAATATGTCGGCTGCATATCTTCGGGAAGTTTTTTGACAAGTAAAGCGTTTGCTTCTTTTTCAATGTCTTTGTACACGTTGCGTATCCCGTCGTTATAATACTTGACGGGTGTCGGCATATCCCCCGTTATTATTTCCGAAGCATCATGGAAAAGTGCGATGACCGCCGCTTTGTCGGGATCCGTCTCCTGCCTGAAACGCTCTTTTTCAATCAAGGCAAGCGCGTGGGCAATCACGGCGACCTGAAAAGAATGTTCTTTCAGATTTTCACGGTCGGTGTTCCGCATAAGACCCCAGCGGTTTATGTACTTCATCCTGTTTATAAAGGCATAGAAGTGATACATCTTAAATGTTTCCGTTCCTGTATTTTTCAAGCAGATCCGCGATCTTCTTGTGTGGGTCGAGAAGTGTGGTTATGGATTGGTTTCTGTGAAGCGCGAGGATGAAATAAGCGATATATTTTGACATATCGACCTGAATGTACCAATCTTTAGCAAGCAGTTCGGGCATACGGTATGTCATGTTTGTTGAAAGAACTCCCGAAATAAGACCCTTGTCCACAGCTTTCTGGAATTTGTCCAACCCCTCGGTGAAAAGTCCGTAAGTCGCAAACATGAAGATTCTGTTTGCGCCCTCTTTTTTCAGGTCTTCCGCAAGACGGAGCATGGAGTCTCCGGAAGCGATGATGTCATCCGCGACAAGAATGTCCTTGCCCTTGACCGACGCTCCGAGATATTCGTGCGCAACGATGGGGTTTCTGCCGTTGACGATAACGGAGAAATCTCTTCTCTTATAGAACATTCCGAGATCGACGCCCATAACGGAAGCATAATACATGTTTCTGTTTATCGCGCCTTCATCGGGGCTGACTACCATAAGGTGTTCTTTGTCAATTTTCAGATCTTTGACTTTTCTGAAAAGTGCTTTCAGAACCTGATAATAGGGCATAACGTTGTCAAAGCCCATAAGAGGAACGGCATTCTGAACACGCGGGTCGTGCGCGTCAAAAGTGATAATATTTTCAACGCCCATCGCTTCGAGTTCCTGCAACGCTATCGCGCAGTCAAGAGACTCTCTGGAAGAACGTTTGTGCTGTCTGCCTCCGTAAAGAATAGGCATTATTACATTTATACGGGAGGCTTTTCCCCCAACGGCGGAAATAATTCTTTTCAGATCCTGGTAATGGTCGTCCGGGCTCATCGGAACGCTTCTGCCGTACATATTGTATTCGCAGCTGTAATTTCCGACGTCGGTAACGATAAAAAGATCGTCGCCTCTGACAGTTTCTGAAAGTGTTCCCTTTCCGTCACCCGACGCGAAACGCGGGCACTTTGCGGAAACGAGAAGCGTTTTTTTAGCGTCAGGCTCGTCCGCTACTTCGGGATTTGCTTCATAATACCATTTTATAAGATATTCGTTTATCTTGTTGCTGAGTTCGACCGTTCCGACTGTCGGAACGATTCCCATAGGAAATTGGTCGTCCTTCATTTTAAGCATTATTGCGGCTTTTGACTCCATAAAAATACCATCCTCTTATTAAACTTCACAGGTATATCTTTTCCTATAATTATTATAGTATATATCTCTGAAAAAATCAAGGCAATTTAGTAAAAAATATCTTATTGTGTTGAAATGTCCATATTTGTGTGTTAGAATGAAACCGAAAAGTGCAAAATGCCTGAAAGAGGTGGAAAATTTGGGCGAATACAACAATTTCAGCGATGATTTTCGCAAAGAAAGAAGAAGACCTAAAAAGAAAAGAACAAAAAAAATCTGTCCTTTGCCAGTCACAATTGCCGCGGACATTCTGCTTGCGGGTTTTATTCTTCTTTTGTTCGCATACATACATCACGGACGCGCTTATCTGCGCAATGAAAGTACCGTGGACGGGTCCGGCATAACGGATCTGACCGAAAAACCGAAAGAACTGCAACTGACGCTTTCCGCTCCTGCCGCAAATGTGGGCGAAACGGTAAAAGCGGAACTTGCCGTTGTTTCGTCCGCGAACATAAATAAAACTACGATTGTCTTTTCTTACGATTCAACAAAACTGACGCCTGAAGGCTCTTATGCCCCCGGTGACGGAATTTCTTCCGATGCGGTTTTTGAGTTCACGGACGCCGACGGGGAAAACGGCTTGAAAACGGTTACGTTGATCGCTTCTGCGGGCGCATCGGGTTCGGTCTTTGCCTATAAAGGCACGGTGTTCTCCATGTCTTTCAAAGTCAAAGAGCCTTTGCAGGGTGTGACGCCTGTTACGATCGAAGTCACAGACGGCGCAACGCTCAAAACCGACGGAACTGCGCCGACGATGAAAGTTGTCAACAACAACGGCGATAAGACCTCCGTTACAGACGGTGATTTCAGCACAGTATTCAAGAACAAATTCACGGACGGCGAACCGGTACAGACGGAAAATTCGTACATGGGCAAAAACGTCAGCGTTACATGGCAGCGTTATGAAGATAAATCGACCGGTGGTTTTGTTGTTTACTATGTTGCCGATATATACATCAGAAACACCGATTATTTCAAGACCGCGCGCTCTTCGGGATTCTCTTCCGATGTCGCGGATATGGCAAAAGCGAATAACGCGATAGTCGCCATCAACGGAGACTATTTCGGCGCAAGAAATCAGGGCACGGTTGTTCGTGAGGGACAACTGATCCGCGAAAGCAGGTTCAAAGATGTTCTCGTTCTGTTCAAAAACGGCGTTATGAAAACGTATTCGAAAGAAGAGTTCAGCCTTGATGCTGTTAAGACCGCCGCAGATGGTGCCGGAACGTCTATCCTCGATATATGGTCTTTCGGTCCGTCGCTTTTGGATGCGGACGGAAACGCGAAAACCGAGTTCGACAGTTCCGTAACCCCTGCAAATCCGCGCTCCGCGATAGGATATTACGAACCCGGCCACTATTGCCTTGTTGCCGTCAACGGCAGAGGTGAAGAGAACAGCGTGGGATTAAAAATGGCTGACCTTGCGCAACTTTTCAGCGATCTCGGCTGTACCGTCGCATACAACCTTGACGGCGGAAAATCTTCCGTTATGGTATGGGACGGCGGCTCAACAACGATAAACACTCCCGACGGCGGCGGTCGCTCCGTCAGCGATATAATTTATTTTCCGAAAGATTGAGGTGACTGCTGATGAAAAAGGTTTGTGAAATTGTCAAAGCGGTCGTGCCGCATATTTCGATAGGTTTTTCCGTTGCTTTTATCGTGATTCTTGTTATAGATATGTTTATCAATGACGCAATGGGCTTTATCAACAGCGGAACATTCAAGTGGATGTGCCTTATCAACTGTGTGACAACCATTCTTTCCTGCGGTTTTCTGATTTCGAAAAACAGAAAAGACGCACGCCGAAAGATCAGAAAAGAAGCAAAAACACAGCGTAATCTGTAAAAAATGAAATAAATCGTATGGGGAAGAGTTTTGCAAACGGCTTTTACGTCGTCTTTGCGTAAAACTCTTCCCCAAAATTTTCCGAATATCCTTTCTCCGTTCGACAAAACACTACGGAACATATCTGCTATAATAAAATCAAGACAGGGAGAAGCGTTTGCTGCCCTGCGAGGAAAGAAAACTTTCCCGAATATACTGTCCTTTCACCGACCTTATTTTTGGAAAGGACAGACTAAAAATAATCCCGAAAGGGAAAAATATAGATTGAGAGCTGTAAAAAACCATGTTTTTTGCAGCTCTTATTTTTCGTGAAAAAGCGGTGCCGTGACAGCAGTTATAACTCCTGCCCCGACTTTTTCAAATTACAATCCCTGCAAAGCATCTGCAAATTTTCGGGGACGGTTTTACCGCCTGCGTGCCAAGGCGTAATATGGTCAGCGTGCATATGTTCAAGTTCAAAGTGTTTTCGACAAATCGGACAAATTCCGTTTTGCTTTGCATAAGCGGTAGCTTTCTGATTGTCGGTAAATGCTCTGATACTTAAAGCTTTTTCTTTCCCGCTTAAAAGATACTCATAAATACCTTTTTTAGAAGTTACATCGTCATCTGCCATAAGTTCTGATATTTTTTGTTCAAGCAGAGACGGATTATAAGAATTGTTGCAGAACTCATTGTAAAACAAACCCCATTCAAGTCCTTTCATTTCCTTCCGGTATTCGGGAAAAATCGTCTTCACCCATGAAATAACATTCTGAAAGTAAAGCCACAGCGCAGAACCGTTTGAATCATGCTGATGTTCAGACATATATTCCTCAATACTCTTGTTTTCTTTTGAAGCAATCCACTTTATCGCCTTTTCAAGATAATCTTGACGAATCATTTCTCCGCTGAGATATTTGTTTCCGATTCTATACGCGGGACAACCGTTCTTTGAAAAATATTTTTTGACATCGGTCAGCCATGAGCCTGTATATACGGCATTTCTCAATTCTTGTTCGGCAAGTTTTACGCCGGCAATATTTATAGTCTTAAACCATTCCATCTTTTCAAGGTCGTTTCCTTTGCATATGTAAATCATAAGCTTGTAATCAAGAATGTGTTGCTTTTCGGTATTGGTAAGATTGTTGAAAGTTCTGTTATTTATTGAAAAATCTCCGCTGCAATACTGACAAAGACTGATAGTTCTTTGCTGACCGTCAAGAAGTTCATAGTTTTTATTGTCATCTTCGCACCAATACATCACATTCAGAGGGAAACCTTTTGTAACGGTATCAATAACAGCATTGCGCTCCTTTTCTTTATAAACAAATTCACGCTGAAAAGCGGGTCTGACATTAAGCTTTCCGCTGAATGCGACAACTCCATTGTCTGCACTGTCTTTGTAGCCGTCGAATATTTCTTTGACAGAGTGTTCTTCGAGTCTGATTTCCATTATTTTACCTTCTTTCTGATTAGAATTCTTGCATATGTGGGCTTGCCGCAGATAGCACTGTCTGCATCTTTTATTAAGTAAGTATTTTTGTTTCTTTGCTTATCGAACAATGCATATTCTCTTGCGTCTAAAATTTCAAATTGTTCAGGATTGTATTTATCAAGAAATGTAATAGGTACTCCCATTGTTCCATAATAATCGCATGGGATTTCTGAAACCTTGCCCACTTCAATAGCATCATAATTATCATAAGTGGGATATTCTTCTTCTGAATAGTTTTTATAAAGAATCAAGTCCTCATGTCTTTTGCTGTGGTCGAGATTTGTATACCAACAGATATTTCCGAAACTTCTCCATTTCTGTCCTTTTTCATCAATCCAAAATCTTGTTTCTCTTGCTTCATACGATGCCGGAACAGTAAATGCCATGTCTCCGCATTTAAACCCCAACCATAATCTGTTTTCTTTTATAAGGGGAAAAATTTCTTTATATGTAATTTCATTTTGATTCCCTATAATGATAAACTTTTTCTCGTACTTTATAAGATGTGCAACAAATTCTCTGAAAAGTGAAAACGGAGGGTTCGTTACGACAATATCAGCTTCTTTCAAAAATTCTATACACTCATCAGAACGGAAGTCTCCGTCTCCTTTTAATATTTGGGGTTTGTTTTTTCTTAAAATCAACTCAAAATCAATTAAATCAACGGCACCGTCACCGTTTTCGTCTGTGACTTCGGTGATTTCAATTACATACGGCTTTTTCCCTTTGTCAACGGTATATTTCTCTTCATCTTCTTCTCCAAAAAGGTTAAGTTGAGTATACATCACGGGAGAAGTCGCATAACAGGTTGCAATAAGTTTTTTCAAGCCGAGAGCATTAAAATTCATGGCAAAGTATTTTACAAAATTGCTTTCATAAGGGTCGTCACAATTACAGAAAACCGTTTTATCCTTGAAATGCTCCTTGTAATGTCTTAATTCGTTTTCTATATCAACTAATTGAGTATAAAACTCATCATTCTTTGCTTTTTTCGCCGCCGAAAGATTTTCGTTTTTGTTTTTCATTTTAATTATTCCTTTCAGTTTGAAAATATATCATATAATTTCGTCGCTAATTCGTTTATGTATCAAGTAGTATAACACAAACTTGCACATTTATCAAGTAGTTTGAGGTATAATTTGAATATACCACAAATTCATGAGGTGCAAAATGGACGAAATATATGATTTCGGAATAATTCTTCAAAGACTGCGAAAAGAAAAAGGAATGACACAGAAACAACTTGCCGACAGGATTCATAAAGAGAGTTCAATAATAAGTCGATACGAAAAAGGATTGCAAAACCCAACTTTTGAGACTGTAAAAGAATTCGCTGCAATATTTAATGTTTCTATGGATTATCTTGCGGGAATGGAGAGAGATTCAAATATTTCGACTTTGGGTTTGAATTCCGAGCAAATTGCTGTTACGAAAAATCTTGTTGAAGCTTTCAGAAAGAAAAATACATCTATGCCTCGAAAGGCAGATGCCGAAAATTATCAAATCATAGGAAGAATAGCAGTCGAATTGTCAAACTGTAAATGAACAGTGATACAGGAAAAACTGCGGACAATAAAAAAATCCCGACAAACCGGAATAAAACATCCGATTTGTCGGGATTTTCTAAAAAAGTATTCTTGTTATTTTCCGTTTTTCGAACGGCGGCGAAAGATTTCAAAAGAGATCCCCGCCGCCGCGCCCG
>ERZ779888.1021-NODE-1021-length-29595-cov-5.675999_pt1 | contig 29595 bp, 29 predicted proteins | sample MGYA00511245_ERZ779888 | MGnify/ENA primary metagenome ERZ779888 (study PRJEB29588, sample SAMEA2155255) | human gut metagenome | biome: human gut; feature: human-associated habitat; material: faeces | place: Denmark | collected 2008/2010 ...
CAAGCGGCAAAACCGTAGGTATTATCGGCGGCGGTCCCGCAGGTCTTTCCTGCGCGTTCTATCTGGCGCAAAAAGGATATTATCCGACCGTGTTCGAGAAAAACGAGCGCGCGGGCGGTATGTTGACTTACGGAATCCCGTCATATAAACTTGCAAAGAACGTCATTGACGCTGAAATAGATATAATGCGCGAAATGGGCGTTGAGATAAAACTCGGCGTCGATGTCGGCAATGACGTAACGCTTGACGAACTTCGCGAGCAGGGCTATAAGGCGTTTTATATCGCGATAGGCTGTCAGGGCGGCAAATTGCTCGGTCTTGACGGAGAAAACGCGCCGAACGTCACGACAGCGGTCGAGTTCCTGAAAACGGCAAACTGCGGCGGACGCAAAGTCGAAGGCAGAACGGTCGTTGTCGGCGGCGGTAACGTTGCGATAGATGCTGCAAGAGTTTCCGCAAGAAGCGGCGCAGAAAGCGTGACGATGCTCTGTCTTGAAGGCAGAGACGAAATGCCCGCGTCGAAAGAGGAAGTTGAAGAAGCGCAAGCTGACGGCGTAGAAATCAAAAACGGCTGGGGACCCGTTCGCGTTATCTGCGAAAACGGGGTTGCGACTGCCGTTGAATTCAGAAAGTGCGTTTCCGTATTTGATGAAAACAAACGCTTCGCTCCCGTATACGACGATTCGATGACAATTGAAATTCCCGCAGAGAACGTAATCTTTGCAATAGGTCAAGCCGTTGTTTGGGGCGACCTTCTCAAAGGCAGCAAAGTCGAACTCGGCAGGGGAAATTATCCGTCTGCGGACAAACTGACGTATCAGACTGCCGAACCCGATATATTTGTCGGCGGCGACGTCTTCACCGGTCCGAAATTCGCAATAGATGCCATTGCACAGGGACACGAAGCGGCGGAAAGCCTGCACAGATACGTTCAGCACGGTCATATGACCATTGGCAGAAACCGCAGGGAGTTCGCGATGCTCGATACGGACAATATCAAGGTTGAGAATTACGACAACGCTTCCAGACAGTTTGCGCCGGTCGATACGTCTCTTGATTCAAAGTCGTTTGAGGACAATCACGGAACGCTTACCGAAGAACAGGTGAAGATAGAAACTTCCCGCTGTCTCGGCTGCGGTGCGTCAATAGTTGACCCGAATAAATGTATCGGCTGCGGTATTTGTACCACGAAATGCGCGTTTGACGCAATAAGACTTCATCGCGATATGCCGCAGGCAAGCACGATGTGCGTTGCCGAAAAGAAAGTCGGCGCGCTGCTTCCGTATGCGGTAAAACGCGGCTTCAAGATTCTTGGCAACCGCAACAATGTGGGCAAACAGGTCAAACGCCAACAACAGGGAAAATAATATGCACGAACTCGGAGTTGTTTTTCATGTTATAAAAAGCGTTAACCGTATCGCGGAGGAAAACGGTGTTTCACGCGTTTCCGCCGTTACGATAGAACTCGGCGAGGTTTCAAGCGTCATTCCCGATTATTTGCTTGACTGCTGGAAATGGGCGGTCTCGAAAGAAACCGTGATGAAAGACGCGGAACTGCGCATTGAGCAGATAAAAGCCGAGACTTTCTGCGAGAATTGCGGCAAAGTGTACGGCACGGTCGAACACGGCAAAATATGCCCGTATTGCGGCAGCGACAGAACATATCTTAAACAGGGCAACGAGTTTATTCTGAAAAACATCGTTGCGGGAGATTGCGAACCCTGTGATGAAACAGAATAATTTCATATAGACAAAAAAATATCCTCTGCAAGGCGAAAACCGTCGTGCAGAGGATATTTGTCTTTAATTTTTTCTTAATTCAAATGCCGCTCTGTCGCTTTTACAGTCAACGAGTATCTTCCCGTGCTCTTTTAACACAAGCCTTATACCTGCGTTCGTCGTTTCTCTTACGGTTTGCGACATCTGCCCTTTTAACGGTGCTTTGAGCGGGTGTCCGCCGTTATGCTTTCGCAGATAAATTTCAAGTTCAAGCGCCCCCTGTTTCAGATATATTCTGTCTTTTTTGATTTTTGACATAACGCCTTTGTATGTCGCGAAACGGTATTCTTTTTCCTTGTATACAACTGCACAGATACAACCTTTGAACGATGTTATAAGAAACGGAATGTGCGCTATCGCGAGCATAAACGAACACGGCGCGTCAAATTCATTGCACTGAACCCACATATACGATTTCGGAAAAGAGCGTCCGCTGTCTTTTTCCGCATATCCGATACCGTTTTTGAAAATATAAATTTTTCCGTACATTGTCAATGTTCCGTTGACCGTGTGCCTCATACTTACAACTCCGTGCCTGCATTGCATCGGAAGTTTTGCAAACGGTCCCATAATGTCGGAACGCAGGGGTGTGGTCTTTGTGTATCGCAGGTCGGCGTCTATCTCGGGCAATCTGACTTTTATCCCCGACGGAGAAAAAAAACAATTTCCCGTTTTGACGGTATCTCCTTTGATTTTTAATTTTTCGGTTCGGAATATGTGTGACCCCGAATCGGTTATAACCTGAACAAAAGCGCCGTCGTCGGCTTCGCCGGGAATAAACGCAACCGTTATGTCTCCGTTGCTTTGCTTGTAATACCAACCCTCAAATCTTTTATCAAACATCGGCGTCCCTCATAGCGGGGTTTTCAATAAGTTTCCCTTTTTTGTCAAACCGCGACCCGTGGCACGGGCAGTCCCAACTGTGCTCTGCCTTGTTCTTTCGCAGTGCGCAGCCGAGGTGAGGACATCTTTTTGTTGTCGGAAACAGCATATCCGCAACCGTTATTCCCATGTTTTCAAACAGTTTTGCACATAACATATTTCTGTCGGGCGCAAAAACGGGAGCATTCACATTCTTTTTTCCTGTTATCATGTCCGCCAATATTTCCGCCGCCGCAACAGATGTTGTCATTCCCCAAAGATTAAAACCCGTGGCGACATATACATTCGGCATCGAGGGGCTGTATCTGCCGATATACGGTATGCTGTCAAGCGTCACGCAGTCCTGATTGGACCAACGGTATTGCTCTTTTGCTTTCGGAAACCAACGCTTTGCGAAGTTTTCAACCGCACGGTATCCGCCGCCTTGTTTCCCCGTTCGGTGGTCGCCGCCTCCTATCAGGAGCAGGTCTTTGTAATTTCTGAAATAAAATCCGTTGCCCGCGTCCTCTGCCGTGCAATTGAAGTTCGGTGCGCCCGAATATGCTATGACATACGAGCGTTTCTGATACATTTTCATAAAATACAGTCCGTAACGGTTGATGAAAGGGAAGTGTGTTGCGACTATGACCTTTTTTGCTTTTACTTTGCCTTTATCCGTGAACGCCATTGTGCCTTCAAGTTTGCGGACAAATGTTTTCTCATAAATATTTAACCCTGCCGCAACTCCGTTAAGAAAGCGCAGCGGGTGGAACTGCGCCGCTTCTTCGTATTCTATCGCGTCTGCTACCCGAAACGGTAATTCGGGCGACTTTGTGTATCTCGCTTTTACCCCGAGATATTTCAATGCCAACGCTTCATCTCTCAATCCGTCGTTTCCGCCGACGGAATACATTATCGAGGGCATTTTTTCAAAATCGCATTCGACAGTCTTTGCTTTTTCTTCGATGCGGTGCAATGCACTGATGTTTGCGTTGTAGTATTGCGTTGCCTTTTCAAGTCCGTATTTTTTGATAATATCTTTATATAAAGTATCGTGTTGTGCGGTCAGCACCGCCGTTGTGCCCTTTGTTATGCCGCGTCCTATCTGTTTTGATTCAAGCACAACATTGTCTATGCCGAGTTCCGTCATTTTTGCCGCGCACATGATTCCCGCGATGCCGCCGCCGATAATGCAAACGTCCGTCGAAATATCTTTTTCAAGCGTTTTATGCCGAAATTGTTCGGCTTCGTCAGTCCATAAATAGTTCATTATGTTTACCTCTTTTCATTCTTTGTATATTGTTGCCGTGGAAAATGCAGCATATTCGCCGAAACATCCGTTAGATATTTTGACACAAATATTTTATATTTTTGTTCACAAGTTCCGTCTTTATTGTTCGCGTATTTCCGTTGACAATTTTTTCACAATAAGATATAATGCAGTTGTAAATAAAATTTTCGGTATGACCGGAGGTAATTTGTTATGGTAAATCGTTTTGTATTGAACGCAGTTTCTTATCACGGCAACGGGGCGATAAAGGAGATTCCGGGAATCGTTTCCGCCAAAGGTTTCAAAAAAGCATTTATTGCGTCTGACCCCGATCTTGTTAAATTCGGAGTTACCAAGAAGGTGACTGACCTGCTTGACGAAGCGGGCATGGCGTATGAGGTTTATTCCGACATAAAACCCAACCCGACCATCGAAAACGTCAAGAGCGGCGTTGCGGCTTACAAAGCGTCGGGTGCGGATTACATGATAACGATAGGCGGCGGCTCGTCGATGGATACGGGCAAGGCTATCGGTATCATTATCAACAACCCCGAATTTGAAGATGTCCGCAGTCTTGAAGGAGTTGCTCCGACCAAGAACAGAACCGTTTTCACAATAGCCGTTCCGACAACTGCGGGAACTGCTGCGGAAGCGACAATCAACTATGTTATAACAGATGTTGAGCGCAAGAGAAAGTTCGTTTGCGTTGACACAAACGATATTCCCGATGTCGCTGTCGTTGACCCCGATATGATGGCTACGATGCCCAAGGGCTTGACCGCTTCGACCGGTATGGACGCCCTGACGCACGCAATAGAGGGTTACACCACAAAAGCGGCATGGGAACTTGCCGATTGCCTGAACCTTGAAGCGATAAGACTTATCGCAAAGAGCCTGCGCGGCGCTGTCAATAATGACAAAGACGGCAGAGAGGGGATGGCTCTCGGACAGTTTGTTACCGGTATGGCATTTTCCAATGTCGGACTCGGTATCGCGCACTCCATGGCTCACACTCTCGGCGCCGTTTACGACACCCCGCACGGTGTTGCCTGCGCAATGATGCTTCCCATAGTTATGGAATATAATGCGGAGACCACCGGTGATAAGTTCAAGTATATCGCCGAGGCTATGGGCGTGGACACCACGGGAATGGATCAGCAGGCTTACAGAAAAGCCGCCGTTGACGCAGTTCGTCAACTTTCCGTAGATGTCGGCATTCCGACCAAACTTTCGGCACTCAAAGAAGAAGATCTTGACTTCCTCGCACAGTCCGCTTATGCAGACGCTTGCCGCCCGGGTAACCCGAAAGAAACAAACGTTGAAGACCTGAAAGAACTTTTCCGCAAGTTGATGTAATTTTTGACATGGTAACCCCCGCACTTCCCAAAAGGAGTGCGGGGATTGTTTTTTTGCAGCGGTAAAAAATTAAAACATCTTGAAATCCGACAGAATATCTGATATACTGTATTCAGTCTTGTCGGAGGGATAGATATATGACCGAAATAATCGCACGGAAAGAGTTTTCTCCGTATTATATCATTTTTGATATAGCCTTTTTGGCGGTTTTTGCGGCGTTGCTGTTGTGGAAAAAGAAATACATGACCGTGCTTGTCGGTTTTCTTGCGGGATTGCTGTATATGATTGTCGATTTCGGCATTTTTCATCTTGTATGCAACTCCCGAAGCATTTCCGACGGTTACAGCCTGTTTTGGGTCTTGCTTTGGATGTCGATGAGTTACGGCTTTACAAATTTCGCATGGATATGGCTGTGGATTTCAAAAGACAAGCATCTTTTTGAATGGTCTTTTCTTATCCTGATGTGGTGGTTCGTCTGCCCTCTGCTTACAAAAACCTTTGCTCCCGCAAATGTTGAAAACATAGTGATTCAGCGCACGACGGGCGAATATCACGGTTATATGGCTGCGATCCTTGTCGTGGGTTATCTCGGACTTATAATCTATAATCTGTGGCAGAAAGAACGGGAAAAACGGGTGAATATCCCGTGGCTTCTTGCAATCGGAGTGCTTGTCCAGTTCGGTTGGGAAGCGGGCCTTCTTATCGGCGGCATACGTTCCGCAGGCTTTGCTCTCTCCGAAAAATTCGCTCCGCTTATCGTCAACTCTCTTCTTGAAACAAATCTCGGAATGCCCTATATATTCTTGATATTTATTGCGTATACAAGCTGTTTTACGGAACAGATGAAACGACGTTCCGCGCCGTTGTCATTGACCGAGCGCATAAGGGAAAATAACAGGGAAAGGGTAACAAAAAAGGTATCGTAACCTTTTTGACTGTTTTTTTACACTGTCGAAACACCGTATGAGGCTGTGCCTGCCGTGATTTAATTGTTTTGCAGAAATTTCCAAAACCCTTTTCAGCGGGGTATTACAAAAATGATAACATATATTATATCGTGAAAAGCAAGTTCACAACTTGCTTTTTTTGTGTTTATTCTGCGGAAAAATCAATGTTTGAATATTTGTTCTCCGTAATGTGTATTTGTCTTGCAAACAGTACGGAAATGTGACGAAAAATTCGACGTTTGTAACGTTATATTTTCGATTATATAACAGGTATGCAACATTCGCCTTTGTGTTTTTGAAAAAAGTATGATATAATACAATCAGAAAAAAAATTCCGACTATAAACAGGAATATCAAAACGGAGGCAATTGAAATGGCAAGATTTACATTACCCAGAGACGTCTATCACGGCAAAGATGCTTTGGAGGCGCTTAAAACATTTGAAGGCAAACGCGCTATTGTATGCACAGGCGGCGGAAGCATGAAACGCTTCGGCTTCCTTGACAAAGTCGTTTCTTATTTGAAAGAAGCGGGTATGGAAGTTCAACTTTTTGAAGGTATCGAACCCGACCCGTCCGTAGAAACCGTTATGCGCGGCGCAGAAACTATGGAAAAATTCCAGCCCGACTGGATCGTTGCTATCGGCGGCGGTTCTCCGATAGATGCCGCAAAAGCGATGTGGATAAAATACGAGTATCCCGAACTTACATTTGAAGATATGTGCAAGGTGTTCGGTATTCCCAAACTTCGCCGCAAGGCTCATTTCTGCGCTATTTCTTCGACTTCCGGCACGGCTACCGAAGTTACCGCATTCTCTATCATAACCGATTACCACAAGGGTATCAAATATCCCATTGCGGACTTTGAGATCACTCCCGATGTGGCTATTGTTGACCCCGAACTTGCGCACACTATGCCGCAGAAACTCGTTGCTCACACCGGTATGGACGCTATGACGCACGCTGTTGAAGCATACGTTTCCACCGCAAACTGCGATTATACCGATCCTCTCGCGATCCATGCGATTGAGATGATCATGAACGACCTTATCCCGTCTTACAACGGCGATATGGACGCCCGTGACCGTATGCACAATGCACAGTGCCTTGCAGGTATGGCATTCTCCAACGCTCTGCTCGGTATCGTTCACTCCATGGCGCACAAGACCGGTGCCGCATTTGCCGACTACGGCGCGCATATCATTCATGGCGCGGCTAACGCGATGTATCTGCCCAAGGTTATCGCATTCAACGCAAAAGACGAAACCGCAAAGAAACGTTACGGTGTTATCGTTGACTATATGGGTATCTGCGACAAGAACGCTTCCGACGATGAAAAGGTTGCGGAACTTATCAAATACCTGCGTCATATGAACGATGAGTTGAATATTCCTCACTGCATCAAGAACTACGGCGCGGACAGCTATCCGACCGAGAACGGCTTCGTTCCCGAGAACGTATTCCTTGAGCGTCTTCCCGAAATCGCAAAGAACGCCATTGCAGACGCCTGCACAGGCTCCAACCCCCGTCAGCCCAGCCAGGAAGAAATGGAAAAACTTCTCAAGTGCTGCTACTACGACACCGAAGTTGATTTCTGATTCGTGTTCAGTAGGGGATGTTAAAAATGCCCGGACCGCAAAAAGGCTGAAAATGTATAATAAGGCAATATAAAAGAGAAGAGTATTCACACTGAACGGCAGTTTTAAACATTTTAAATTGCAAAAAGTGAAAAGTGCCTTTTTGCTATAAGCGAATCTCACCTCTCGACGTACCTATGTACGCCTTCGGGTTCGATTCACTCATTCTGAACATTTTTTCCTATCCCCGGAAGGGCTGTAAAAAAACCTACGTTTTTTTACAGCCCTATGTTTTTGATGAATTCATACAATTTGTTTGTTGAAAAAGCAAGTTAAAAGTGGTATTATTTATACCGAAAACAGCGGCGGTTTAACCGTTGCTGTATTATCCGTGCAATATCGCAATTCTGCCGATTTTGCGGAAAGGAATGCTTTTATGTATAAAATAGTAACAAAGAAAAGCCTCAATCCCACCGTTACACTTATGGAGATAGAAGCCCCTCTTGTTGCCGCAAAGGCAAAGCCGGGACAGTTCATCATTCTCCGTGTCGATGAGGACGGCGAAAGAATTCCGCTCACCGTTGCGGGTTATGACCGTGCACGCGGAACGATAAAAATAATTTTTCAAATTGTCGGCGCAACAACCGCAAAACTCAATCATAAAAACGAGGGTGAGTATATTCAGGACTTTGTGGGACCCCTCGGCGTCCCCACAAAAGTTGACGGACTGAAAAAGGTATGTATCGTCGGCGGCGGTGTCGGCTGCGCAATCGCGCTGCCCATAGCGGAAGAACTTCACGCGGCAGGCTGCGACGTTACCGCAATCATCGGTTTCCGCTCCAAAGACCTTTTGATTCTTGAAGATGAATTTCGCGCGGCATCCGAAAAACTTGTCGTTATGACGGATGACGGTTCATACGGCCGCCAAGGCAATGTCTGCGTTCCTCTGAACGAAATGTTTGAAGCGGGCGAAAAGTTTGACGAAGTTATAACGATAGGTTCCCTTATAATGATGAAATTCGTCGTTGCCGCAACCAAGCCGACGGGGATCCCGTGCACGGTTTCCATGAACCCGATAATGATAGACGGAACGGGAATGTGCGGCGGCTGCCGTCTGACGCTTCATCGTGACGGCGAGCGCATTACCAAATTCGCTTGCGTTGACGGTCCCGATTTTAACGGTTATGAAGTTGATTTTGACGAAGCAATGTCCCGCGGCGCAATGTACCGCGATTTTGAACACCACGCTTATGAAGAGACGTGCAATCTGTTTCGTAAGGAGGTCAAATAATTATGCCTAATATGAGTTTGAAAAAGAACCCGATGCCGTCGCAGAAACCCTCTGTTCGCGCGCACAATTTTGATGAAGTCGCCACGGGTTATTCGGCAGAGACGGCAGTTGACGAAGCGCTTCGCTGCCTCGGCTGCAAAAATATGCCCTGTGTTTCGGGCTGTCCCGTAAATATTCATATTCCCGAATTTATCGCAAAGGTAAAAGACGGAGATTTTGAGGGCGCGTATCAGATAATTCACAAGACCTCTTCGCTTCCCGCAGTCTGCGGCAGAGTATGTCCGCAGGAGACCCAATGCGAAGCCAAATGTGTTCGCGGAATCAAAGGCGAGCCCGTCGGCATAGGCAGACTTGAACGCTTTGTTGCCGATTGGCATAACGCGCACAGCGACGTTACTCCCGAAGTTGCTCCCTCGAACGGACACCGTGTCGCAGTTGTCGGATCCGGTCCTTCCGGTCTTACTTGTGCCGGCGACCTTGCGAAAAAAGGCTATAAAGTAACTGTTTTTGAAGCATTGCATACCGCGGGCGGCGTACTTGTTTACGGTATTCCCGAATTTCGTCTGCCGAAGTCTATCGTCCGCAAAGAGGTCGATAACCTTGTTGCCATGGGCGTTGATGTCGAAACAAACGTCGTCATCGGCAAAACGCTTACCGTTGACGAACTTTTCGAGCAGGGCTTTGAAGCCGTATTTATCGGCTCGGGCGCGGGACTTCCGAACTTTATGGGAATCCCTGGTGAGTCATATAAAGGCGTATACTCCGCCAATGAGTTCCTGACACGTTCCAACCTTATGAAGGCATATCGCGAAGATCCCGACACGCCTATTATGAAAGGCGGCAAAGTAGCCGTTGTCGGCGGCGGTAATGTTGCCATGGACGCGGCTCGTACCGCTCTGCGTCTCGGCGCGGATAAAGTATATATTGTATATCGCCGTTCCATGGAAGAACTTCCCGCGCGTTGCGAAGAGGTGGAACACGCCGAAGAAGAGGGAATTGAGTTCCTGCTTCTGAATAACCCCGTTGAAATTCTCGGCTACGAGAACCCCGACGACCGCCGCGATCCCCGCAACGGCTTCGTAACGGGTATGAAGTGCATCAAGATGCAGCTCGGCGAACCCGATGAGCGCGGACGCCGCCGTCCCATTCCCATAGAGGGCAGCGAGTTCGTTCTCGATGTCGATACCGTTGTCATCTCCATCGGAACGTCTCCCAACCCGCTTATCAAGTCCACCACCGCGGGACTTGAAGTCAATAAGCGCGGAGGTATCATCGTTGAAGAAGATACCGGTGCAACGACCAAAGAAGGCGTTTACGCCGGCGGTGACGCCGTAACAGGCGCCGCGACCGTAATCTCCGCCATGGGCGCGGGCAAGACCGCAGCCAAGGCAATCGACGAGTACCTGTCGAACAAATAATTATTTATCAAAACACAACGCAAGGGGCTGAAAAATCAGCCCCTTAAAAATTTGCAACAAAATTCAGTCTTGTTTGAAATACGGCTCTGCTCTTCCTCCGCTATAATATGAGAAGATTTCAGGTTTATCGATTATTTCTCTTGCAAAAATCAGCAGGACAACAAATGACGCTGTCGGACGGAATTGATATACCGTTTGCACTTCATCATCCATTTCAATCTGGGAAGAAGCAATGAGATGATATTTTTTTAGCGCTTTCAGTATTTCGTCCGCCTTTTGGACATCTATGCCGAGATTTTTGACTAGTAGCATCGGTGTGAAGGCTTTCGTCGAATCACGCTGGTTCAGAAAAACACAGGCATTGAAAAATTTTTTGTCTGACATATCCTTGAAAAAGGCGGGGTAATCCACCCCTTTGAAGTAAGCGTCATTTGTGCAGTGGGGATCTGGGACAAGAAGAAAATATTGACGTAGATTGGCAATCCCCATAAGTGTAAACCCTTCATTGCACAGCATCGATGAATAGCGTTGTTCTTTCCTGCCAATCGCTTTTTCGTAATCCTCAAGATTGTTATCATCAGTATGTTCCGGATATGGCATAAGCGCCGTTCTATGTCCCAGCAAAGATTGAAAGCAGTTTTTATTTTTTGACCGTTCGGAGTCTTGCTTATCTTTTTCATCAGGGCAGATTGAAGATTGCTGTCTGAAATGTTTCTGTTAAAAAGACTATCAATGGAAACAGAAAAGAAATCCGCAATCTTCGGCAGTAATTCAATATCCGGTACGCCGCCGTTCTCCCATTTCGATACAGCCTGCGCGCTGACACCGACGTATTTTGCGAGTTCTTCCTGCCTCGCGCCTTTTTCTTTGCGCAATGACGCAATCTGTTTTCCTATCGCTTCAATACTCATATAAAAATCTCCTTTGATGTTTTTCGTTGAAAGCAGCTTTCACTGTCTTAATTATAGCACAAGTATCGGTTGATTTCAATGGAGGCGTCATTTACAAAAAACAAACATCGGTTGGTTTTTAATTGATAAAATCAGAAGGTAATGGCAGAGATCAGCCATTAAAAGTTGCGATGCAGTAGGCAAAGAAAAAGCCTTCCGAAAAAATAAAGCGACTTGTGCTGTAACTATGGCACAAGCCGTTTTTCTGTCGTCATGGAAAGTTGCCGAGGTCAAACTTACTTCTCTCACATATTGAGAAAAAATCTCACAAACTGTGCGCTTGATTATGCTCGTAAAATACGGTATACTATTATCGCCGGTAAAACATAGGATTTGCGCAAATACTGACAGAATGGAGATATGGTATGAAATTGAATTTTGGAAATCAAATACGTTTAAACCGACGACGAATGAATCTCACTCAAGAACAATTGGCTGAAAAGTTCGGGACATCTCCGCAGGCAATTTCCCGCTGGGAAATAGGTGCGACCTATCCCGATATTGAAATGCTGCCCATGATTGCGTCGTTTTTTGAAACGTCGGTAGATTCGTTGCTTGGAGTCACAGAAGAAGAAAAGGAAAAACGCTGTTCGGAGCTTCAAAAATCGTTCGAAATTGCCGTTCGTGCAAAGAATGTTCAGGAAACCGTTGAGATAATGCGGGAAATACGACGTAATCTCAAGGATTATCAACAATATTGGTTTTGGGGAATGTACAACGAAATTTGGGAGGTTCGCTTGTTTCAAGACAAAAGTGTTCTTGAGGAAATGCGGCTTTTGGCAGAAGAAGTATTCAGAGTGTGTCCCAAAGACCAGCATTATGATGTTATCGAATGTATGGCGAACATGGAAGATGATGAACACATCGATGCTTTTTTGGACGCATATGCCAGTCGTGAAGATATGTCCCGTTCCACACTACTGTTCAACAGATATAAAATGCGCGAGGAACTTGACAAAATCGAGCCTGTGCGGCAGTACGTTCTATGGCTGGAGCTTTCGCATATCATAAGTGCGGCGAACGATTGGCAAGTCTATTTGTGTGACGACCCAAATCATTTTATTTGGTTTTGTGAAACGCAGCTTAATTATCTTAATGCTGTAAACAATTTATCCCCCGATAAGAAGTATTTGGTGAGCGGAGGAACAGGCGCAGATTTGTGGTGTGAAGAGCGAATAGAACTTGGAATACGCTATACAGCTGCGTTTGCCAAACTTAAAAGAATGAATGAAGCTTATGATGCATTTGAAGACACATTGCGCGTGATTGAACAGATCATGTTTGTCACCGATGAAGAGTTTAAAATAGGCTGCTCGTCTCCCGCATTAAAAGAATTTACTTTGGAATGTGAAATCAATTGGATCGAAAAAGACGGTAAAGAATACAAAGAAATCAGTATGTTGCATACTGGTTGGTGGATTTGGATCGTCCCGCTTGATTATCAAAAAGCCTTTAAGCGCGATTGTTTTGACATCATGAGAGCAGACAAAAGATTCGATTCGCTTTTTGAAAGATTGGATAAATGTGTGATTTGCCGATCCTTACCGACTGGCTGACCTGTAAATTTAGATATGTGGTGCTGATTGTAGAGATGAAGAAGGAGATTGCGGAAATCAAGGCGGGCGAGAGGGCAACGAATAAGGGCTGACCGTCATGGTCAGCCCTTAAAAATTGCAGTGCAGCAGGCAAAGAAAAGCCTTCCCAAAAAATAAAGTGGCTTGTGCTGTAACTATGGCACAAGCCGCTTTTCTGCCGTCAGGCGAATTTGCCGAAGTGGTGGATAAAATCCGATTATAAGCAGAAAATCAGCCGAAAGTGGGGCAAAAAGCCTCATTTTCGGCTGATTTTTGGTCGGGATGACAGGAGTCGAACCTGCTTGAACTTGCTCCCAAACGCTAAAAACCTGATTTTTTGCGTGATTTTACGGGATTTTCAGGGCTTTTTAGTCCGGATTGACTGCTTTCGTGTACTCTTCACGGCATAAAATCCGGGTAGTCCGAAGCCGTAAGTGGTCAAAGGTGTGGTCAGCAATCAAGTGAGAGCATTTCGCTTGCCATGGTATCACAGAGTTTAGTGTCAATTGACTCGCTGAACATTTCAAGAAACACGGCATGAATGACCATGGCGATTTCGTCTGCGGACATGCCTTTTCGGATGCGTGCAAAAATCATCTCGACTTCGGAGTCATATTCATCTGCCGGGCAGCACATTCCAAGTAAACCAATCGGATCGGCTTTATCCACAACGGACTTTATAATATCTTTAGTCATTCGCGTGCCTCCGTTCAAGATGCTTTTTTCTGCCTTCAGTATAGCATAAAACCGCTTGGAAGTCAACTCATTTCACAACGCAAAGACTGAGGTGCAGTAGGCAAAGAAAACGGTTTTCAAATTCCGTCGGCACAGTGAGAAACGACTGTCGGGTCAAGCAGAAACTTCTCAATGCCGATATAAAGGATTCCGTTTTCGTCGCGCCACGGGATAATATTATCCTTTACGATCACGACCTTGGTAAATGAATCGGCAATCCGGCTGTAAGGACGAACCTCCTGCAGCCGTTTTTCTTCTTCGCCAACCGTCAGTGCCGACTGAATGTAGGACTTTTTGCTTCCGTCGCTTGTAATGAAATTAGCCTCTAAATTAGTCTTTTTGCTCTTTCCATCGGTTCCCTATGACAATGTCAAATTTCCAACTCACAGTTGTGAACCGTAACAAAGCATCTATTGTATCAAACCATAATTTGTGATATAATAAGGTCACACCGGTGATAAAGAATATGTGGAGGTTTTTATGGAATTAAAAATTGGAGGAAAAATTGCAAAATAAAGAAAACTAAAAGGATATACACAAGAACAGTTTGGAGAATTGGTTGGTGTTTCGGGACAAGCTGTGTCGAAATGGGAAAACGGAGGCGTTCCCGATACTTATTTGCTACCGGTTATCTCCAAGATTTTAGGGGTGTCTATTGATACCTTATTGGGGGTAGAAAAAAAGATATCGGATTACTCCCAGGATGATATTCTTGATAATTTGTTTATGTTTTGCCTTCAAAAGACCAACTGCAAAGATGATAGAATAGATTTCTTCAAATTTCTGTTTGAAACAATATGGACTTTGCAAAGTGCATATTTTGGAAATGAAAAACGTCCGCTATTAAAAGATGTTATTGAAAAGTGTCGTGGCAATCAGCAAATAACATCTCAAATCATCAACAATGAGGGAACGACGTATTTTTCTCTTGTAGAAAGTTTTCCGTTCTTTTTGGCAGTTATGGATACGCCCGAAATATCCCAAAAACTGTTATCCGAAAAGAACTTTGGAGAGTTCTTCTCGTTGCTCGCTTCGGAAGACGGAATGAAAGCGATCATTTTCACACAAACCACAACAGAAACAGGTCAGTATACGGCGGAAATGATAACTAAAAAAATTGGGATTAAACTTGAAAGATTTCTTGAAATCGAACCTCTGCTTATTAAATACGGTCTTTTGAATGAAGATAGTTTAACTTTGGATGACGGCATAATTAAGGTATATCATAAGTTGAGTAACCCCGAAATCCGTCCGCTATTGATAATGGCATACCAATTTATCAATGCAAGACAATGTTACTACAATTTCACTTGTGACAGAACTAAGCCTTATTTCGAATACGAATAAATCATGACCACCGGTTCTACCGGTGGTCATGATTTATTGCCATTAAAGTTTTGATACTTAAATAAAACAAATAACCCGAACGCTTCGCCAAGTAAGAGAATATTCGGATTATTCGTATGTGGTCGGAGTGACAGGGCTCGAACCTGCGGCCTCAACATCCCAAATGTCGCGCGCTACCAACTGCGCCACACCCCGATAAAATATTTATTTTTTTGAAAATGCAATATCGAAATAAGTTTGTAGTGAAAGTTGAGAAACTGTCTTCAATGAGATTTATTCGATATTGTTTATATTATAGCAAAATCGGCGGCAAATGTCAACTGCGGAAAGGCAACAATGTTGATTTAATCCAATTCACATATAAATATCGCATATATTTGTTTGTTATTTAACAATTTATATGATATAATAACTCTGTATGGGAATGATTTCCGCGATTTCCGAAGCAAGAGATGAGGTAAAAAGCATGAGTGAAAAAAAAGAAATAGTTGCCGCCGTATATTCGGGCGAACGCCCGTTGTTCGGGGAGCATGATCTTATCATAAAAGATACGATATTTGATGTTGGAGAATCCCCTCTCAAAGAAAGCAAAAACATTGAACTCTACGGCAGTATGTTCAAGTGGAAGTATCCGCTTTGGTATGCGGAAAACGTTACCGTGGAGGACTCGACATGGTTCGAAATGGGACGGGCGGGCGTTTGGTATACAAATAATATCTCCGTCAAAAACTGTGCGATAGAAGCACCGAAGAACTTCCGCAGATGCAACGGCGTGACGCTTGAAAACATGTCTTTTCCCAATGCTGCGGAGACGCTTTGGAATTGCGATAATGTAGCGGTTGCGAATGTCAGCGCAAAAGGCGATTATTTTGCGATGAACAGCAAGAATATGACGATTGACGGTTTGACGCTTTACGGTAACTATTCGTTTGACGGCGTTGAAAACGTTGTTGTTAAGAATTCGAAACTGCTTTCGAAAGACGCGTTCTGGAACAGCAAAAATGTCACCGTTTACGACTCTTTCATTTCGGGCGAATATCTCGGCTGGAATGCCGAAAATCTGACGCTTGTAAACTGTACGATAGAAAGTTTGCAAGGGCTTTGCTATATCGACAAACTTGTTATGAAGGACTGCAAACTGCTTAACACGACATTGGCGTTTGAGTATTCGACTGATATAAATGTGACGGTAAAAGGCGACATAGCCAGCGTGTTCAATCCGTCGTCGGGCAGAATCGAGGCGGACAGGATAGAGGAACTTATCATAGAGAAAGACCGTGTTGACCCGACAAGAACGACTATCGTATGCTCCGACATTGTAAAGACGTCGGACAAAGCCGAAAATTAGGTGGAGAAAATGAAATACGATTTTGATGAAATAATCGACAGAAAATGCACCGATTCGATAAAATGGGACGTGGCGGACGGCGAACTTCCGATGTGGGTCGCCGATATGGATTTCAAAACCGCGCCGTCTGTATTGAAAGCCATTGAAGATCGCGCCGCTCACGGTATTTTCGGCTACGGAGACGTGACTGACGAATGGTATCGCGCTTACGGCGAATGGTGGAAAACGCGCCATTCGTTTGAGCTGCGAAAGGATTGGCTTATCTTTTGCACGGGTGTTGTTCCCGCAATATCTTCGATAGTACGTAAACTGACCACTCCCGCCGAAAAGGTCGTTATACAAACGCCTGTTTACAATATATTTTTCAACAGTATTCTGAATAACGGCAGACAGGTTTCCGAAAGTCCGCTGCGTTATGAAAACGGCGTATATTCGTGCGATTTTGAAGCACTTGAAGAAAAACTTTCCGACCCACAGGCATCGCTGATGATTCTTTGCAATCCGCACAATCCCATCGGAAAGATTTGGCGCCGCGACGAGCTTGAACAAATAGGGAATCTTTGTAAAAAGTATAATGTTACCGTTGTATCGGACGAGATACATTGCGACTTGACCGACCCCGGGAAAGAATATATCCCGTTTGCTTCCGTGAACGATACCTGCCGAGAGATAAGCATGACTTGTATTGCGCCGACAAAAACATTCAATATAGCGGGTATTCAGACGGCGGCGGTCAGCGTTCCCAATCCCGTTCTGCGCCATAAAGTTTGGCGCGGGCTTAATACCGATGAGGTCTCCGAACCGAACGCATTCGCTGTTTGTGCCGCAGTTGCCGCATTTAACGGCGGCGGGGAATGGCTCGACGAGTTGAGAAAATACCTCTTTGAAAACAAAAAGACCGTTCGCGAATTTATTGCAAATCAAATCTCCTCATTGAAAGTCGTTCCGTCGGAAGCGACATATCTTTTGTGGATAGACTGTTCCTCTCTCGGTTGCAACTCACGCGAGTTCGCAAAGTTTCTGCGAAAAGAAACAGGGCTGTTCCTTTCAAACGGAGCGCAGTACGGCAGCGGCGGCGAAAACTTTTTGAGAATGAACGTTGCTTGCCCGAAAAGCCTTGTCCTTGACGGACTTGAAAGACTTAAACGCGGCGTTGACGCATATATGAATAAATAAAGAGGCGACTTTTTATGTGGATAGTTCTTGCGTTTCTTTCCGCGCTGTTCGCAGGACTTACATCCATACTTGCAAAGTGCGGCATACGGAGGACCGATTCGACCGTTGCAACGGCGATACGAACTGTCGTAGTTTTGATAATGGCGTTCTGTATGACGCTTATCGTCGGTTCAACCGGACAGATAACCTCAATATCTCCGAAATCGTGGATATTCCTCGTCCTTTCGGGACTTGCGACGGGCGGTTCGTGGCTGTGCTATTTCAAAGCGTTGCAGCTCGGAGACGTCAACAAGGTTGTTCCGATAGATAAATCAAGTACGGTTTTAACGATAATTTTTGCCGCGGTTTTTCTGCGCGAACCCGTGTCATGGCTCGGCTGGCTCTGCGTTGTCGGCATCGCAGTCGGAACATATCTGATGATTGAGAAAAAAGCCCGCACAGGCGGTGCAAAGAGCCGCGCTTGGCTTGTTTATGCGGCACTTTCGGCGGTGTTTGCCGCGTTGACTTCCATTCTCGGAAAAATCGGCATCGAAAACATTGAGTCGAATCTCGGCACAACCGTTCGCACCGCTGTTGTGCTGCTTGCCGCGTGGGGTATGGTTTTGGTTACGAAAAAAGGTTCTCAACTCAAAACGATACCGAAAAAAGAACTCGTTTTTATCTGTCTTTCCGGACTTGCGACGGGTGGATCGTGGCTGTGCTACTACAAAGCGCTTAAAGACGGTCTTGCGTCGATTGTCGTTCCTATCGACAAACTCAGTATTCTTGTTACCGTCGCTTTTTCTTATATGGTTTTCCGCGAAAAACTGACGCTGAAATCCGCAATAGGGCTTCTTTTGATTGTTGCGGGAACGCTCGGTATGATTTTTGTTTGAAATTAAATATTTGAGTATTCAAAAACGCTTCCCGGCAGGGAAGCGTTTTCGTATATGCTAAGTCTTTTACTCCTCGCGGCAAGTTCCATTGTCTCGTTAAGTTCCCGGGAGAAATTTTCCATTTCGCACGCGAGTTCTTCAAAATATGCCTGACGACCGAATTTTCGTAAGCGTTACCGTGATGACGGGAGTAATGATTACATAAAACAGCAAGTCAACGAAAAAAGAAGTCGTTACGCCCGAAGATGTGAATATCATCGCCGCCGCGATAAGAACCGCAAAAACGGCATTGATTATCGTCGTATAACCCATCATCGGAAGCATCATATCTTTGGTGTAAGATATGACCCATTTTTCGTATTCGTCTATTGAGCCTTTGAATTTTTTGAAAGAAAAGACCGATTGTCCGAATGTTTTGACAACGGGTATTCCGCGCACATATTCAACCGCTTCGTTTGACATATTGTCAAGCGCGTTCTGATACTCTTCCATTTTCTTTTTCATTTTTGAACCCGTCATTGAGGACATTATCAAAAATGCCAGAACCACGGGAACAAGGCTCAAAAGCCCAAGTCTCCAATCAAAGAAAAGAAGCAATGCGATAAGCCCTATGGGCGTTGCCATGGCCCCCGCCGAGTCGGGCAGTTGGTGCGCCAGATACGTTTCTGTTGCGGCGCTTGCTTCGTTGACGGTTTTTCTCATTTTGCCGCTTCCGATACCGTCCATAAATCCGAGCGGAAGCGTTGCGATATGGTGCATTGCTTCGTATGTTTGCCTGAACTCTGAACGCCGCAATATGCGAGCACATAAGCGCGCCGATGTAGACGAGCATGGCACCGACGGCAAAGACGACCGCCATAATACCGTTGTGAGTGAGTGTTGTCGCATTTTCGTAATTCGGAGCGACATCAAGAACTTCTTTTATTATCTTCCAGATATAAATGAACGGGACAAGCGCCAAAAGGGCACTGATGACCGACAGCACCCACGATGCATACGTCAGCCACCTGAAATTGCCCGCATAATCCAAAAGTTTTTGCAAATCCGATTTCTTTTTCAAATCGGTTACCTCCTTTTTGTTCGGATAATTCCGAGCCTCATTGTTTTCGCTGTTATAATAGCACTTTTCGCTTGTCTTTTCTGCTCCGTTCAAACAGAGTTAGGCTCCGTTCGGACAAAAAACAAAGGCTGCAAAAAACTTACGTTCTTTACAGCCTGTTCAGAGATAGGAAAAATGTTCAGAATGAGCGAATTGAGCCCATGGCTGATGATATTCGAACTCTCATCGGTTTTGACGGGCGTATTTTCGTCCTAACTTTCGCAAAAGCCTTGTAAATACGTCGAGTATTTACTGCGGCTTCTTTGTCGTTATGACAAAAATCCGCTCCGTGAAAACTGCACGCACCCGCCACAGAGAAATTTTCGAGGGATTTTTTCTTTTTGAGGTGCAGGCGGGCTGACGCCCGCCAAAACGAAAAGAGAGAAAATAACCGAAAATAGCCTGTGTCGGGCGATAAGAGTCCGGACATCATCAGCCTTGGCGTACAAATAGTACGTCGAGAGGTGAGATTTGCTTATAGCAAAAAGGCTCATTCTCCGTTTTTAAAGAATAAAAGAAATAAATTGGTATTCTGTATATAAATGCATATCAATTGTGAAATCTAATTTTTCGGTTTTTTGCCTTTTTGCGGTCTGGACTTTTTTTACATCCCACTAATAGTTTTCTTTCAGCCTGTACTCACTGGGACTTACACCTATAATATCTCTGAACGCTTTTGCAAATTTCGAGCCGTTGTCATAACCGAATCTGTTTGCAATGGCAAGCACGGTTTCATCGGTGGTTTTGAGCAGCCTTTCCGCCGCAAGCATTTTTTGCGTTCTGATATAAGAGTAAACGGAAACTCCGTAGACGCGTTTATAACAGGTTTTGAGTTGGGTGGGGGAGACGTGGAATTTTTCCGCAAGTTCTTCTATCGTCAGTCTTTCGCCGAGTTTTGTTGCTATGTAAGCGCACACTTTTTTCGCAAGCAATACCTGCGAGGCAGTACATCTTCTGCTGCTTTCTTCCGTTTCGGTTTCGTCCATCGCGCTCAAAAACAGCAGCAATTCAAGAACTTTGACTTTGAAATATCCTTTTTTTATGTCGTCACGAACCGAATACAGCTCCGAAAAAATATGTTCAAAACATTCTGCGGACCTTGCAACAAAAAAGCCGTTGTCTCCGCAGAATTTGCGGACAAGAGCCGCAGGACTGACGTTTACGTCGTCAAGAAAACATGAAAGACATTCGGGTGCTTTTTCAACGTCTATCATAACGGTGATTCCGTGATAATGTCCCGTGGGAAAGAACGAATCGTGTCCCGCATCTTCCTTGCAACTTATGGACATATCGCCCGGACCGAGATAAAGGAATTCGTTTTTGTTGAACGAACATTCTATTCTGCCTTCACGGCAATGGTTTATCTGCAATATGTTTCCGACGTCGTTTCTTTCCACCACGCAGTTCTGCGTGTGTACGTCGTTGTATATCAGGTCAATTCCGTCAAATACGCGATAAGACGTCATAACAACGTCCCCGTCGCTTTCTTTTATTCTGTAAACAGTTTTGTCGCTGTCGCGTGAAACTATCTCGACACTTTCGCCGTAGATAACTCTTTCGCGCTCCGTTGCCCGATGTCCCGAACTCCTTTCTTTCGAAGGACAGACTTCGCCGGAATTATAAATTTCGTCCATGTTTTTCTCCCCGAAAATATATCGACAGACGGAACGGAAACGCAGGATATTGCAGTTCGGCAAGCATCGGCAGCTTCCGTCGAAGATCTTGCGTTTCCCGTTCCGCCGTTCGAACAGGTTTAATATCGGATATTACCGATTATCTCGAAAACAGTCCCTTTTTTACGTAGGGTTCAGAAGCGACCGAGACAACTTCGTATCCCGTGTCCGTTATCGCTCTTCTGAGCTTCTGTTCATCGAGCGGCATTTCCGAGATGATTTCGCAAACGCCTTTTTTGTGCGAAGAATTGACCTTTTTAACGGAAAACTCTCTTCTTATACAGTCGTTGACGTGTGCTTCACACATTCCGCAAGCCATTCCGTTAATGTTAACCGTTGTTTTGATCATCATAAAACAGCCTCCTTATTATTCTGCGCCTTTGAGCGCTTCGACCATATCTATCTTTTTGTTCTTTCTTGCAACCATCAGGTTGACGAGCAGGGAAACCGCGAATGTCAGCACGGCGCTTACCGCAATCGAAAGCACGCTTACGCTTATTCTCATCTCATACTCGGACGCCAACTGTGTTACAAGGAAACTCAATGTTCCTATGCCTGCCGGAATACCGACGATAACGCCGATAACGGTTACCCACATATTTTGGCTTATAAGCAGTTTTCCTATCTTTCTGTTGCGGAAGCCGACAACTTTCAGCGTTGCCATTTCGCGGTAACGTTCCGTGTAACTCATAACGCCGAGGTTGTAAAGTACCACGATGCCGAGCACCGTTGCGGCAACGATGAGAACCGCTACCATCATATTCATAATTTCGTTGAAAGTGTCAAAAGAGTCTATTATCATCTGTTTTGACTGCACGCTCTTTATCGCGCTTTCCGCTTTTATATCGGCTTTTTCCGTTGACGTATAAATCGAGTCGGCTTTGACGTCAAGTCCTAACTTTTCCGCATACTTCGGGCTGATAATGATATTTTCCGATACCGAACGGATTATTCCGCTGATTTTGAGCGTGTATTCGTCGTCCGAACCGTAGGGGCTTATCGTAACGGTATCGCCTTTTTTCAGATTAAATTCGTCCGAAAGACGCTTGCAGATATAAGCGCCGTCGTCGCCTATGTTTTCAAAGTCCTTTGTCTCTGCGGACGGGAAGCGAACTTTGTTTGTCGTCAGTTCGTATACGTCAAGCGAAATTGCCTTTTCGTCGAGTTGTACGCTGACGGACGCTGACCAGTCGCCGTCATACTTTTTGATGAGTTCCTGTATCTGTTCGTCCGTTGCGTCTTCCGAAACGTAAATTCTTGACGAATAGTTTGTCGCATCGTTGTAATACATATCGAGAAATGCCGTCATGGTGTCTCTCATTCCGAGCGAGCCTACTATGAGCAGTGTACAGCCGATTATACCGATAAGGCTCATCGCCGTTCTCGACTTGTGGCGCATGGTGTCGCGCAGATTCCAACGTGTTCCGAAAGAAAGGCGGTGGAACCATTTTGTTTTCTCTACCAGCAGATTCTTGACCTTTTTCGGCGTATACGGTCTCAATGCGTCTGCGGGTGTACCGTGAAGCATCTGCTTGACCGAAAGGAATCCGATAAGCGTCAGCAGCACGATTATTGCGGCAAGAATTATATAACAGAACCACGGAATACCGAGTTTCCATTCGGGCATATCGAGATATGTTCCCATCGAGCCGTTCGGATTCATCAAAAACCATGCCACGAAATATCCGAGACCTATACCGAGCGCAGAACCGATTATACCTATCATAAACGCATACGAGGTATAATGTCTCAAAATCTTCTTATCCTTGAATCCGAGCGCTTTGAGTGTGCCTATCTGCGTCTTTTCTTTCGCCGTCAGACGGTGCATCGTGGTAACCATCGTCAGCACGGCAATCAGCAAAAACAGAACGGGCATAACGGAACCCATGGTTTTGCCCTCTTCCGCTTCGCCCTGCTGCGCCGCATAAGAGGAGTTCTCGTCTTTGGACAGCACAAGAAGCGTCTTGTCAAGCGCAGCGTCTATCTTTTCCGCCATTTCTTTTTTCGAAAGGGAAGAAAGAATGTTTATCTGCGGATAAAACGCCATCTTTGCCGCTTTTTCGTACATGACGGGGGAGATATATGCAAACCCGTGAGTATTGTAATCGGGCATAAGCTGTGATGAGTCACGCACGCAAACGAGATATTCGCTTGCTTTTATAAGGCCCTCCACCTTGCCCGAAATTTCTATCGTTTTGTATTTGAACGTTATGTCGTCGCCGAGTTCAAAACCGTTTGCTGCGGCGTATTTGTCCGAAAGCCAAACGCCGTTTTCGCTTTTTGCATCGTATTCTTTGCCCGAAATGAGATAGGGCTTCGAAACGTTTTCGTTTTCGGTAACGGTCAGCGCCACGGTATCTCCGTTTTGACCTTCAACATCCGCGTTGACGCTCAAAAAACGGGAAACGTCGCTTACGCCGTCAATATCTTTGACTTTGTTCAGGTCGTCCTCCGAAAAACCGCTGTCGGAAATTATTCTGAAATCCGCAAAGTTCGTTTTTTCGAAAAAAGAAGAGGTGTTGACATCAATGCTGACCCATTCCATATTGAATCCCACAAAGATTCCGATACCGAGGGCTATCATGATTATCATGGAAATGAACTGGGCTTTGTAAAGTCCCATCGTTCTCCACAATTTACGGAATAACATCATCTCCACCCCTTACCAGTCTATTTCGTCCGCCGATGCGGGGGAAGCCTGCTCTTCACAGGAAACGATTTTTCCGTTCTTTACTCGCAAAACGACATCCGCCATTTTTGCGATGTTTTGGTTGTGTGTAACTATCACTATTGTTTTTCCGTAATCCCTTGCCATTTTGAGAAGCAGTTTCAGCACAAGAACACCTGTTTCGGAGTCAAGCGCACCCGTCGGCTCGTCGCAAAGCAGAATTTTTGGGTTTTTTGCAAGTGCACGCGCAATAGAGACCCTCTGCTGTTCGCCGCCCGAGAGTTCGGCAGGGAAGTTTTTCAAATGGTCGGAAAGTCCGACTTCTTCAATCATTTTTGTTGCGGAGAGCGCGTTCGGCGCGATCTCTTTTACCAACGCAACGTTTTCGTGAACGGTCAGTGTCGGAACTTGGTTGTAAAACTGAAAAACAAATCCGACTTTTGCCGCTCTGTAATCCGCAAGTTCGTCTTCGGACAGGGTGGATATATCCTGTCCCTCGACATATATTTTTCCGCTTGTCGGGCTGTCAAGTCCGCCGAGAAGATTCAGCAGCGTGCTTTTGCCCGCGCCGCTCGGTCCGAGAACAACAATGAACTTGCCCTCTTCAAGAGACATATTCACTCCGTCAAGCGCTTTCAGCTCGTGGTCTCCGCTCGTGTAAACACGGCTGACATCTTTGAATTCCACAATAGCCATAAAAATTCTCCTTAATCGCTCATTTCCGATTTACTTATCATATTTTCGAGTCCATCCTGTCCTACCTCCGCCAAAACCGCGCAGGTTGCGGCGTTTGCCGCTTCATTGTTCGGAATGAACTCCGCTATCCGTCTTCTGACGGTCTCATAATACTCTGTGTAAATGTTTGCGAGACGACTGCCTTCTTCCGTGAAAAAAACTTCGCCGTATCTGTCCTTTCGGACAAGGTCAAGTTCTTTCAGCGAATTTATCATCGTATGCACGCTCGGTTTTGAAACCCCGAGTACCTCCGCGATTCGAACGCAGCGTGTTCCGTTTCCGTCCTCGCAGAGTTTTCTTATCGCAATAAGGTATCTGATATTTGAGGCAGTCAGGCTGCTTTTTCGGTTAGCCATTGCTTACCTCCGCCTTAAAAAGCGGGAGACGAAGATTTTCCACCCCCGTCTCCCAAGTGTTTATTTGTGATTTTCTGCGTGTTCATGGCATTTGCCCGCCATTGGGCAATGCCCGCAGTTACCGCCGCAGGAGGACTTACCTTTTTTCTTGTTTTCGACAAGGTACACGATGATTGCCGCAACGATCGCCGCCAAAACAACGCATATAATTATCGTCGCAAGATTTTCCGAAAGCCAAGCCAACATGATATGTCACTCCTTTTCAGATTTGTTTTATTTGCTTACCTTAACTTTTTTGTTAAGCGTGGTTGCTTCATGATACTTCTTGAAGAAGAGCATGTAAACGATGAACGCAAGAACAAGAACCGCCGCGATAAGACCGATAACATTGATGCTGCCGGTGAAGATGGAACCGAACTGGTAAATCATAAGCGAAACCGCATAAGCGAAGAGGCACTGATAACCGATTGCGAACCAAGTCCACTTCGGGCTGTTCATTTCTCTCTTGATTGCGCCGATAGCTGCGAAGCAGGGTGCGCAAAGAAGGTTGAATACAAGGAAACTGTAACCTGCGATACCGGAGAAGGTCGCTGCAAGAGTTGCATATACGTTTCCGCTTGCGCCGTAAAGAACGCCCATCGTGCCGACGATGTTCTCTTTTGCAACAAGACCGGTAACGGAAGCAACGGTTGCCTGCCATTCACCCCAGCCGAGAGGTGCGAAGATCCAGCAGATACCTCTGCCTATGTAGCCGAGAATTGAGTTCTGAAGTTCGTCTTCGGGAAGCATTCCGAAGCCCTCTGCGCCCCAACCGAAGCGGGAGGTGAACCAAACAAAGATGGTCGAAAGAAGAATGATTGTTCCGGCTTTCTTGATGAAGGACCAGCCGCGCTCCCACATGCTGCGGAACAGGTTGCCTACTGTCGGAAGGTGGTATGCGGGAAGTTCCATTACGAACGGAGCGGGGTCGCCTGCGAACATCTTCGTCTTTTTAAGCATGATGCCCGAAACAACTATCGCCGCCATACCGATGAAATACGCGCTTGTTGCAACCCATGCCGAGCCGCCGAAAATCGCGCCCGCTATCATCGAAATAAACGGAACTTTTGCGCCGCAGGGGATAAATGTGGTCGTCATAATTGTCATACGGCGGTCACGTTCGTTTTCGATCGTTCTCGACGCCATAATGCCCGGAACGCCGCAGCCCGTGCCGATAAGCATGGGAATGAAGGATTTGCCGGAAAGCCCGAACTTGCGGAATATTCTGTCAAGAACGAACGCGATACGCGCCATATATCCGCAGGCTTCGAGGAAAGCAAGGAGCAGGAACAGGATGAGCATCTGCGGAACGAAACCGAGAACCGCGCCGACACCGGCAACGATACCGTCGTTGATAAGTCCGCTCAGCCACTCGGGAGCGTTGGCTGCTTCAAGCCCGTTGCCCACAAGAACGGGGATACCCGTTACCCAAACACCGTAATCGGCAGGGTCGGGCTCCGCGAATTCGGCGTTGCTTTCGGTGAAGTATTTAACCGCGTCAAGATAGGACATCTGAATGGTTTCTTCATCGTCAACTTTATCTTTGGGAATTTCGGAATAATAAACCGTCATATCAGAAGTCGCGAGAGTTTCCTCATCTTCGACCTGCACGGTCGCCGTCGCATTGTCGGATTCGGGGTTGAACGCCTTGATCTCCGCAAGAACTTTTTCTGCGTCGAAATCTTCCGTTTCCGTATCAATGTCAAATCCGAAAGCCTTCAAAGCGTTCATTGCGTCGGTATATTCGCCCGCCGCGTCTTCATATTTGCTCGAACCGATGCCGAAAAGGTGCCAACCGTCGCCGAACACGCCGTCGTTTGCCCAGTCCGTGAGCATGGAACCGAACGGACCCATTGAAATCCAGTAAACAAGGAACATGATAAGTGCGAATATCGGAAGACCGAGCCAACGGTTTGTTACAACGCGGTCGATTTTATCCGATTTGGAGAACTTGCCCGTCTGCTTTTTCTTGTAGCAGTTCTTTATAAGGGAAGCGATGAAGACATAACGCTCGTTTGTGATGATGGACTCGGAGTCGTCATCAAGTTCTTTTTCTGCCGCTTTGATGTCTTCTTCAATGTGCTTTTTAATATCGTCGGAAAGGTTGAGCTGTGCAAGAACTTTGTCGTCGCGCTCAAAAATCTTGATTGCGTACCAACGCTGCTGTTCCTGCGGCATATTATGTACAGCCGCCTCTTCGATATGCGCCAGAGTATGTTCAACCACGCCCGTGAAAATGTTCATCGGAAGCGTCTTGGTGTTCTTTGCCGCATCAATAGCCGCATCAGCCGCCTGCATTATGCCGTCGCCTTTAAGTGCGGAGATCTCAACAATCTTAACTCCGAGTTCTCTCGAAAGTTCTTCGATGTTGATTTTGTCGCCGTTCTTTCTTACAACGTCCATCATGTTGATAGCCACAACAACGGGAATGCCGAGTTCGGTCAACTGAGTCGTAAGATAAAGGTTTCTTTCGAGGTTCGTACCGTCAACGATGTTCAAAATCGCGTCCGGACGTTCGCCGATAAGATAATTTCTTGCAACAACTTCCTCCAAGGTGTAGGGGGAAAGGGAATAAATACCGGGAAGGTCGGTTATCGTAACACCGTCATGTTTTTTAAGTTTACCTTCCTTTTTCTCAACCGTTACTCCCGGCCAGTTACCTACGAACTGGTTCGAGCCGGTCAGAGCGTTGAACAACGTTGTTTTACCGCTGTTCGGGTTACCCGCAAGGGCAATTCTCAAATCCATCTTTTAATTCCTCTCTTTCACGATTAGTCTTTGCTAACCGTTTGAACTGAAAAAAACGGAGTTTCAAACTCCTTTTGGTCTCGCTTACGCGATCTCGATCATTTCGGCATCCGCTTTACGGATAGAAAGTTCGTAGCCGCGAACAGTTACTTCGACGGGGTCGCCGAGGGGTGCAACTTTGCGAACGTGAACTTCTGTGCCTTTGGTCAAGCCCATATCCATGATTCTGCGCTTAACCGCGCCTTCACCGTGGAGTTTGACAACTTTGACGGTTTCTCCGACTTTTACCTCTTTCAGAGTTCTCATGTCCCTTTACCTCCGATTCTATTTTTATTTTTTTGTTTTCAAATTTAGTTTAGCAAATTCAGATGAGAATTTTTTGCGCCATTTCTTTGCTTATCGCAACGCGCGCTTCTTTAACGTTCACAATAACGTTGCCCGCCATGGTCGTGATGACCGTGACCGTGCCGCCCGCCACAAAACCGAGGTTTTCAAGGTGTTTTTTAACCTCAGGCGAACCGCCTATACGTTTGATGATGTTTTCTACTCCTTCTTCCGCAAGTGTCAACGGCATTTGGATACCTCCCTGTTTGCTCTTCTTTCCCCGAAAGGGAACCATACTCACTCTTTTAATTAGCCGAGACTAACACCAATTTCCAAAATAATGATTAGCATTCGCTAACCATACAACTTAAAAATTGATTAGCTCTCGCTAACCACACCCATATATTAGCATAGGCTAACTGATTTGTCAACAGTTTTTTTTGACGTTTTGCAATTATGTCACAATTTCGTCGGAACGCATTTTTTTTATCTCCGAGAACCGTTTGTTTTGTGCCGATTGACAACGAAAAAACGGTTCTCGGTGTGTGGTGATAATCGCAAATCTCGACAAAATTTGCCTTTTGTATTCAGAATGAGTGAAGTCTCACCTAGATCGATGAAGTCAGCGAAAAATAATCAGACAGAACGCCGCAACCGACAGAAAAACGGATGCGCGCCAAAGCACTATCTCCCTACGCGTAAAGCCTTTGATGAATCTTTTGATTTTTACCCTTGTTTTTCTCAAAAAAAACACCCGCATACACATCTTCAAAGACCTAACGATGTGTAAACGAATGTTTTTCATTCCGCTGCCCGGTGGCAGTATTATTATGGTGGTATTATATCATATTAAAAACAGTTTGCAATACAGTTTGAAAAATTTTTACGGATGTTCTCTTGTTTTTGCGTACATATTCAAAATCTCTTTTGAATATCTTTCTGCCTGTCGTTCCGCTTCCGTGTCCGTCTGTTCAAACCCGTTTATCCATTGCAGATAGTGTACGATTTCGTGAGCAAAGGAACGCAGAATAGTTGCCAGCGCGTCGTCTCTGCCGTATTTTTCACGCAGTTCCTCATAATCCCCAGTTGCGATTCTTATATAAGGTTCAACAAATCGGTCGTTCGGTTCAAAAAACGTTCCGCAGACAAGGTCTCCGTCCGTTGCCTTTATTCTTTCTGCGGATTTCAGATATATCGGCACTCGGATAGGAAACGAAAACTCATTGCGCAGCCATTTGCAAAACTCTTTGCAGGCGGCTCTCACTTCAATGTCAACGCCGCTGTTGCTTTTGAGTTGTAAGCCTTGACTGACATTTGAGTTGCCATAAATTTTTATCCAATTTTTAGATGTTAAAGGATTCATATTGACCTCTCGAAGTTTCTTTGTGAATATTATAAAACATAAGAGTTTGTTTGTCAATACGGAAAAGAGCCGCGGCGTTGCGCCGCG
>ERZ779888.1027-NODE-1027-length-29522-cov-11.868667_pt1 | contig 29522 bp, 31 predicted proteins | sample MGYA00511245_ERZ779888 | MGnify/ENA primary metagenome ERZ779888 (study PRJEB29588, sample SAMEA2155255) | human gut metagenome | biome: human gut; feature: human-associated habitat; material: faeces | place: Denmark | collected 2008/2010 ...
TCAGTGGTTTTCTTCTTTTTATGCATAACTTTTCACTCCAAATTTCGGAAGAACCAGTTATAAAGAGCGGGGTGTCGTATTCGGATGATTGGTAGGGAAAATGTTGTTGAAAACTAAATTTTATGGCATAAAATAGTTTATCAAGTCGTCGACTACCGTTACACAAATGGATAATTATTAGTGCAAATATAATAATTTTTTTCATTTATTTTATCACATTTTAGACTTTTATTTCATAAAAACCATATTATTATTGTCTTTATGTCATTTTTTGAATGGTACACACTTTGCGGTTTGAATGTGGTATGATGGATTATCTGTAGCATTGTGACGACACTAAGATATGGTACGGATATGGGGCAGGGCGGTTTGTTCCATGGTTATTTTGGTATATTATCGGAGTTGCGGTGATTGTTTGTCTTATGCGATGTTGTTGTACATATTATTATATTATAGGATGCGGCTTGGCAATATCAAAATCTGTAAAAACTTCGTTTTTCCGTTTGCTATTGCACTCACCTTTCACTATCTTTTAATAAGATAGGATGCGGCTCGGCAAAGCCAAAGTTCAAAAAAACTGCGTTTTTTTATTTGTCTTTGCTCTCACCTTTCACTATCTTTGCCGGCGATAATAAAGAGATAGAAGAGATAAGACATGGGAAAGGGACGGATAGAGCGCGAGAAAAGGGTGGTGCGGATGATGATAGAACTGTATTGCCGACATAAACTGCATCTTAAGGAGATGCCGGAGGAATATGTCAGGCTGTGCGATTATGCTTCGTTGAGGCTATCAAAATGTCGTTATGGCGAGCATAAAAAGGCTTGTCAACGATGCAAGACCCACTGTTATGCGCCGGCGCAACGCGAGAAGATAAGAGAGGTGATGCGCTGGGTGGGACCGCGTATGATGTTCTATGCTCCGATTGCCACGCTGCGCCATTGGCTCGGACGATGATGTCCGTGCTGTGTGTATGAAGAAACATATCTGTCTTTCATGGCATTGTGCCTTTCGGGTGTGTGATACATAGAACGAAAAATAAAATAGGACGGCTGATCATTGTCAGTCGTCCTGCTGTATGTATAGGCGGATACTATCTTTGGATTTAATAGGTAACCGGGAACTCGCTTATGCGCAGCGTGGTGCATCCGTATGGGATGAGCGTTATCTCCTCCACCGGAGCGTCGGTGGGGATTCCATAGAACGGCATGGGGCCGGCCATCTCGTTGTATAGCTGCCATGACGGTATCTCCTTGGCCTTCAGCTTTATCTGTATTGGCGCGTTCTCCGGATTCCATGGATAGTTGCCTTTCAGTTTCTCCTCGTCTATGATTACCTTGTTTGAATTTACGCTCAGTATGCCGTAGTTCCACTTCGATGGCGATGTCACCTCATAATAGTATTGGCCGAACTGCGCCCTCTCGTTCTCCGGGAATTCGCACTTCTTCCACACTTCCTCCATCTTCAGCCCATAGACCAGCGGTCCGCGCTCTATGGATATGGCATTCTCATACCATGAGTTTCTGGTCACATGCATTGGGAACGATATTGTGACGACATCGTTGTCGTGCCACACACGGTCTATTTTCATAGTTTCTCTGTCGATTTTATGCGGCACCTTGTTCACTTTTACTACAGGTTCTGAACACCATCTCGGTATGCGCAGATGTAGCGGAAACCTTACGCCTTTCTTGCGGTCGGCCTTCGAGTTGAGGCGCACGGTCATCTTTATCTCGCCGTCCATGGGATAGAACGTTTCCTCACTGATGGTCACAGAGCTGCCTCCGCCCACCTTGGCCGTCACTTCCGACGGCGAATAAACCAGCGCGGCCAGTCCGTTGTCGGCTGTGGCGTACCACAGACTCTGCGTGAACTTGGGCCATCCCTGGTGCATGTTGGAGTAGCAGCACGGATATCCTGATAGAGTTCCGAACACAATGTCCGTTCCTTTATGCGTACCTTCTTCGTAGAAGTTGCGCATGTGGCGTGTTATCTTCACCTGGTTTGCCTGCTGGAAATACTGCTTATACATGAAGTCGTCTGTTATCTGCGTTGGCAGAGCGTTGAACGCCACACGCTCTAGATGGGCAGCAAACTCCATTTCGCCGGTTATCTCCATCATCTTCTCGAGCGAGAACATCATCTCCACTGCCGAGCACAGCTCCGAACCCTGTGTGGGCACATTGCCGTGCAGACGCTCGTCGCCGCCATACATTCCCTGCGCCTGTCCGTTGAAGCGCCGCAGATCTCTCATTCCCTTCCGTATGGCCTGCAGATATTTCGTGTTCTTTGCCTGCTGGTAGTATATCACGGGCTCTTTCAGTCCCTGCGCCAGATTCACACAGTGTATTCCTCCCATGCTCGACAATACGTCGCCACTTATGAACATATCCGTGAAGTCCACGGCCTGCTCATGTATCAGCTCTCCCATTCTGAGCAGTGTCTCGTCGCCCGTTATATTGTATAGCCAATACACGGCCTGCAGGTTATCGCACGCCCTGTACTCCGCCCAGAACGTCCAGTTGCCCAACGGTTTTGTGGGCAGGGTGGCGAACTGATAGTAGAAATATTTTGTCATGAAGTCTATGACGCGCTTGTCCTGCGTGGCCGAATAGTACTGTTGCATCACCTTCAGCACCACCATGCGCGGCCACCAGTCGGCCGAGTTGTCGCGTTGCAGTCCGAACTCATATCCGTAGTCCTTTGCCGGTCCGAAGTATCCGTCCTCGCGCTGACTCTGCAACGTCCATTCTATCCACGGCTGCACCTTCTTCTTCAGCTCGTCGTCGTCCAGAATGTATGCCAGCGGCAGCAGTCCGTCTATCCAGTAAGGGCCGCGCTCCCACTGGTCGCCGTCGCCTCCGAGCCATCCGTTGCGCTTTCCCATCACTTCGGGATAGAGTGTGTCCATGTGTCCTGTCGCGCCGTTCTTCTGCCGTTGCAGCATCTCGAGCAGCCACCCTTTTGCCTTTATGCTGCCCAACGGCAGCTCGATGTAAGGCTTCTGCAGCAGAGGTTCGCGGTTGTTGGCATAACAAGTGGTCTGTGTCTCGGCAGCTGTCGCGCCTGTTGACGCTATCAGGGCAAGTGCCGCCGTTGCAATGAGCGTTCTTATCATAGTTCGATTGTTTTGTTGTTTGGTTTAGTAATGTGATTCTGACGAATTATTATAGCTCGCGATATTTTTGGTGGTTAGCGGAATGCAGTGCTGGATTTTGATTCTATTGTAAACAATAATTGCTATAGCCACCGAGAACAAAGTTAAGGAAATATTCTGTATTAAAAGGTGTTCCAGTGGAGTTTTTGATATTGGGGTGAGAAAGATTTGCTAAAATCTTTGTAGATTTACATCTATCTATAAATGTATAGATTGTAGAAATACAAAGATTTAAGTATATAGATGATAAACATTCCTATTGCAAGAAAGTTCCTTATGTGGAGAAACTGTTACTACTAATAGACTAATGCAGAAACACCTTGAAATTCTCTGAAAGGGTAATTCAATAATTGTGCAAGTTAAAGAAGGTACGGTTGAAAGATGAATTCTATTCTCCAGAGTTCAACCGAAAGTTCCATGATGAAAATGCAGTATTCATCTTTAAGGAAGATAAAAACAGGAAAGGACATTACCATATATGCGTGAATGATGTTTCGCTTGTGCAATGGTTCAGACAAAAGGCGAATGAATGGAGAAACGATTTAGACATTACATCCACAAAGCAGAAAAAAGGAATGAAAATATAGGATATACTCTAAATCCTATCTTAAAAGCAAATAAAAACATTCTAAAATAGGAGATTATCGTAGAAATTCTCTATTTTTGTAATCGGATTGAGGCGACTCTATCCAAGACATAAGAGAAAAAGAAGAAGCGTTATGCTTATCTTGTACTTGAAAACGTAGGAAATTTTCAATTAGGATACAAGGATGGCATAGTGGTTCTCACGCTATAGCGTGGGCTGCTATTGTTACATCTGTATCCGAGGTTTCCTACGACCTTCAAGTAAGAGTGTGGCTTGCAGTTCCACGCTTCTTCGTAGTTGGAAAACTTTGGGGACTGGAGATTAAATGTATTGTAGTGTATGAACGCAATTAAAAAATGGCTATTCGTTATTTGCACCATTTTATTAGTAAATGGATGTGCTCCACTTAGAACACCTGTAATAGTGAGGAATGCACCTGTTGAGATGTATAAATACGCATATATCTCCCCAACAAAGGAATTGACATCAAGCACAGGTGGTACATATGGAGGACAATATGGCATTTATGGTTCTTCTACTACTAAAAGTGTAAATCCAAGTGATGTGATAGCAGGAATGCTGATAAAAGAGGGATATATCATATTACCCGAACTTAAATCCGAACTTTCAAATGAAACTCTTATTGTCAATTATGGTGAGAGTGGCAGACGTAATAGAGGTTTGGGGTATACCATAGAAGTTACCATACAATTTATTTCGGCAAAAACGAATGAAATGATATGTTCTTGTACTGCTGAAGGACAAGGAGAAACAGAAGCAGATGATATTCGTCAAGCTATCAGAAGAGCATTATCAAGTTTATTCCCCGAGAAATAAAATCCGTTCATCGTTAAATAATAATACAACAAATTATGAAGAAGCTAATTGTATCATTCGCATTTGCTTTAATTGCTTTGACATCGTATGCTCAAAGTAGTTCTGGACATCTTACTTTTAAGGGTATTCCCATTGAGGGAAGTATGACCGAATTTTGTCAGAAGTTAAAAGCTAAAGGATTCACATCTATTGGCAGTGAAAACAATCTTGCTTTGTTTATGGGAGATTTTACTGGTCGTAATGCAACTATAGGTGTAACAGCTACTGATGATGGAAAAAGTGTATTTGCTATAGCCGTATTATTTGACCCAAGTGGTGAATGGAATACTCTTGTTAATACTTATAACTACTATAAAGATTTATACACCCGAAAATATGGCAATCCTACTATATCGAAAGAGAAAAACCCATCCCATTCAGATTCCAATACCGCTTTAATGGCAGAAGTCCATCAAGGAACGGTTGTATGGGGTAGTGCATGGGAAGTAACAGGTGGAGATATTGAATTATCAATAGAAAAGACTTCTGGCGTTTATGAGGGTTTGGTAGTAATTCGTTATCGTGATTCTCAAAATGTAGAAACCAAAATTCAAAAAGATTTAGAGGATATTTAACATTCATAGAATAGATAAATCCAAACTATGGCAGAAGAACCCATTTCAATAATAGCGATAATTTTAGCCCTAATAGTTATCTTATGGCTTTATATCTTTCTCCCCGCAAAAATGGCGAGGAAACGCGGTCGTAGTACCATTGGATGGATTTTGCTCTTTTGGATTATTTCTCCATTATGGGGGATAATTGTTCTACTTGTGTTAGGTGATAGTAAGCAGAAAATCCGAGAAGACATTATCGAAGAACTACATCGGAATTAGCAATTTTGTTGATATATGAACCTCTTGGTTGTCATAATTGTGTGCGTCATAGCTATTTCAATTGGTGTAATAGCGATGGTACGAACACGCCTAAAAAGCAAATCCAAAGAGCTTGCAGAAAAGCTAAACTATATATCTTCATATAGCGAAAATTCAAATTATGAGCAAGCAAGAGAGAGATTATCAGCTCTTAATGAGGGAGTGTTTATTGATATTCCCTCAGACTTGAATAATGGCTTTTATGGCAGGGTAATCTCCGCAACGCAAGAAAAAGATTTCATCAATCATTATAAAGCACATTTTCAAGAGGCATATTCACTTCTGAAGAAGCTTGAAGCCTTTAACATCACTCCATCAGAAAACATATCCAAATTCATTAACGACTTTGGAAGAATCAACAAACTTGTAAAACAGCATAATGAGGGTGTTATAACCTTTCTACTTGACACTCACAAAGACTTTTTCGACCATTGCTTGAAATATCCATTAGACAAGCAACAAAGACGCTCTATTGTTTCTGAGGAGGATAATTGTTTAGTGGTCAGCAGTGCAGGTAGTGGTAAAACCTCTTCAATTGTCGGTAAGGTTAAATATCTCACTGAAATCAAAGGTATAGCACCCGAAAGGATTTTACTTATCAGTTATACCAATAAGGCTGCAGCTGAACTTACCGAAAGAATGGCAACCAATGGATTGAAAGGTTATACATTTCATAAGTTAGCTATTGACATTATCGGCAAAACGACAGGTACAAAACCATCTATTTGCGACAATACAGATTCATTGTTTGTAGATATATATCACAAATTGTTAGATAAATCGTCTTTCAAGAAAAGTATCGTGGAATACTTTATTGATTATCAGACGAATGAAGCAGATTGGGAACAACGCAAAAATGAAAGGCGAGAGCAATTATCAGAGCAAAAGAATGTGCAGCTAAAGGCTATGTTCCCCGACATGGACGGCAGAGCCATATATGTAAGAAGCGAGCAGGAACAAAAGATATGTTTCGTATTGTCTTCACTTGGTGTGAAGTTCAGATATGAAGAACCATACGAACATCAATTAGCAGATGAGATGCACTCACAATATCGCCCCGATTTCTCAATATATTTTGAGCAAGAAGGAGTAACCAAACGCATCTATCTTGAACATTTCGGAGTTGATGAACACGGGCTTGTTCCTGCTTGGTTTGCAAAAGATAAGGGTATAACCTACGAAGAAGCCAATCAGAAATACAATGATGGTATAACTTGGAAGAAAACTGCTCACGAGAAATTTGGTACACAACTTTTAGTAACATCAAGTGCAGATTTCCATTATTCTGATATTAGGGATAAACTCCGTAAACTATTAGATGATGCAGGTGTGCCAATTCAAGAGAAAACTGATGAAGAGTTATACGATTTGGTGTTGCCAAAAGGTAGCAAGCAGGAAAAAGCGTTTATTCGTCTTGTAGTTACTTTCGTTACATTGGTGAAATCCAGTTGTAAATCAGTCAAAGATGTTTTAAAGCAAGCCAAAAATGCAGATGATGAACGAAGTGTGTTTATCATCAAGAATATATTTCAACCTGTGTATGAACGCTACATAAATGCGTTAAGCGATAGTAACCAGATTGATTTTACCGATGCTATTCTTCAAGCCACTGAGATATGTCGGACTTCACACCCTGTTGAATACGATTATATCATAGTGGATGAGTTTCAAGATATTTCAGTTGACCGTTACAACTTCTTGAAAGTATTGCGAGAGGGGAATCCTCCTGCAAAGTTGTATTGTGTGGGTGATGATTGGCAATCTATTTATCGTTTCTCGGGAAGTGATATGGCTCTATTTAATCAATTCCCCGAATATTTTGGAGCAACGGAGATAAACAAGATTGAAACTACATACAGGTTTGGAGAGCCTTTGGTTTCTTTATCGTCGAACTTTATACAACGCAATAAAGCCCAAATACAAAAGAATATCCATTCGTTCAGCTCAGAAATGAGAACCGAATTGGAATTCTATGCTTATGATAGACGAGATTACTGCAATACGATAGGGCAACTTGTTGCTTCTATTCCATCGGATAAATCAATATTCCTATTGGGGCGTTACTCTTTTGATGATTACTACCTCTCCTTTATGTACCAATCAATTAAAGAGGGTAATAGATTCTACTATGTGATAGGAGGACGAAAAATAGAGTTTTTAACCGTACATAAGTCAAAAGGTCTTGAAGCGGATTATGTAATACTCCTACAATGCAATAAAGATACATACGGTTTCCCATCACAGGTGAGTGACGACCCTGTGCTTAACTATGTGCTCACTAAAAGCGACCAATTCCCATACGGAGAAGAAAGAAGATTATTCTATGTTGCAATAACAAGGGCTAAGATAAAAACGCTTGTATTATACGATAAGCGTTTTCCGTCTGTATTTGTGGATGAGTTCTTGCACCCCGAAAAGGTGTCAGAAGAGAGTTATGTAAAGCACCCCAACGCTAACAAAAGATGGACGAGAGGTGCAGACCAATTTCTATTGAAATTACACAGCGAGGGTAAGAGCATTAAATACATTGCTGCAAAAATGGGCAGAAGCCAAACATCTATCGTTATGCGATTGAATAAGCTTAAACAATAACTACCATCGTTTTTTATGGTACGACATTGCTTGTATCGAATAATTCTATTACCTTTGCAGTATCAAGAGTTATCACATTGGAGCATAACAATGAAGAACTCAGAAATACGAACGGTTGCTATCTCATTACCCAATTTTCAAGCAATCCGACCAACCGATTTATTCTAAGCGAGTTATCTTTTCTTGCAAAAGTTACGGAAATATTCTGTATTGTGGATTATTCTGGTAGATTTTTTTGATGAGAAGATAGACGATGAAAATAAATATAAGACTGGTGTTGATGTCTTTCTGCGACAGAATGTTTTATGAAAAGAACAATTATAAAGACTGTCGATTGTATAACTTAAGAAAATTGACACGTAGCTGGCATTGTTTTGAATTCGTTGAACTCACGCTAAAAATAGCGTAGATTGGCAAATTCTTATCATTCTGATGCTGCAAAAGAGCCCATTCCGGCTTGCGATTAGGCCTTAATCATGGCGTGATATAGGCTATATTAGGGCATGATATGGCCCATATTAGGGGTTAATAAAGGCTGTTTCATAATGCGATATAGACTTATCTGTAACGCTCGTAGATTTATGTTATAATAGGATATGTTTTCAGCCTGTATCTGATAAGGAGAAAACAGATGGGCAGGTGTATGAAAAGAATGTGGCGTGTCGGGGATAGGCGCGGTGTAGCAGGTGCGGGGTGTATTGCCTGTCGGGCGGATGTATAATGCCGGTGACGGTGAGTATGTATAAAAAATGATTTGGGGAAAGGCGCAACCTGATGTGTTTCCGTGGATAACGGTTGCGTAGAGATTAGGACATAAAAAACACCTGCGGGGCAGCGGAGCCTCGCAGGTGTTTTGAGTATGGGCTGTTCAATAGAGCACTATTGAGCAGCTGATTGCAGCTATGATTGTTATCAGGAGTGCTATGACGCGGAGAATGAACAATATGCGTTCCCGGTTGTCATTTGTCATTGCCCGCCTCCTGTACGCCGAGTGCACCGAGAATAGTGGTGGCGATGGCTATCAGCACTTTCATTATCACTTTCCATCCGTTTGTGTTCAGTTTGCTCATAATGTTATGTCTGTTTGTTCAATGGTTATAAATGGATTGTCTGTTTATACGCCTTCTTCTGTTCCGTCCTCCTTGTCGATGTCGTAAGGAGTGGCTTCCTGCACTTTTGCGCCGGAGATGAAGGTCTGCATGCGGTTGCCCTTGGCGTCGATCTTGACCTCAGGCAGGAAGAGCACGTGGATGTTCTTTATGTTGCTGCCTGCGGAGAAGTCCTTGGCTGTGTCGGCCGGCGATGTGGATATGCCCAGCTTGAATGTTCCGAAACGGTCTATCTTCACCTTCATTGAGTTCTGGAGCTGTGTGGTCATCGCGTCGACCAGCTCGCTTATCACCGCCAGAATGTCCGAGCGCTTCACCGTGCAGTTGTCCTGCATGATGTCGGCGAGGTCGTCGGTGGTCACTGTTCCGTCGTGCACGGCGCGTGCATACCATTTGCCGTTGAATGCGTCCTTGCGGTTGCTCTGATAGATTTTGTACTTAACTGCCATAATGTGTTTTCCTTTCTTTTTGTTTTGATGGTTAGATTATCTGGAGGACTCCTGTCCGTCGCGACAGCCTGTGCGCGTGTAGTGTTCCGCAGTGTCGGTGAGCGCGTTAGCCTTGCCGGCGTAGGCATTGTGCGCTACATATATAATAAGGTGCGCTTACGGCTTTGCTCCGGATGAAGTCTCCCGCATGGGATTTTCCCTGAATGCGATGCAAAGATAGTAAGCGGCAATAAGGCCGTCAATATTGTTGTGGAATAAATAAAAGGGTATTGTGTTTAGGGGTGAGCATTCTGCCACCGTTGCCCGGTTGTTCATGCAACGGTGTCAGGATCTCTTTGTTTCGGCGTAAGCCAATGCTTCGGCGCGTGCTATGATGTCTTCACGTCCGAGGCGTTTCATGCTGATGTTGCTCAGGTCGAACTCGTTGTCGTCCTCAGTGTTTTTCTTGACAACGGTGCTGTCCGTCCGGCTTTCTGTCGTTCCGACAACAGTCTTTGTCTTGTTGTCGTCAATGTCGGGGAGCGCGGTCGTCGGAGCCTCTTCCATCTTTGTGCGGTTGGTCTTTGCGGCGAAGATCTCGTCGATGAACTGCGGCTCTTTGCGCAGTCTTGCCAGCGTGAGTTTCGATGCCACCTGCTGGCTCTCCTTCTTGCTGTATCCCGTTCCGTCGCATCCCTTGATGCCTTCAATCTCTACTCCATAGGTGAAAACGGGGCTTCCCTGCTCGTCTTTCTTCTGTTCTATGATCTTGAACTCGAGCAGAACCCTGTTTTTCTGGCTCCATTCTATGAGCTTGCTCTTGAAGTTCACCTCGCGGTAAGCCACCTTGTCTATGTTCACCATCTCGCTGAGAATGCGCTTTTTCATGAATCGCATGCAAGCGTCGTAGCCTCTGTCGAGATAGATTGCGCCCACGAGAGCCTCGAAGGCGTTGCCGCCCATGTAGCTGTTGTGTGACGATCCGTGGCTGCTGTAGCGTATCAGCTGGTTTATCCCCATTTCCTGTGCCAGCTTGTTGAGCATTTCGCGCTGTACGAGCTTGCTCCGTGTGTTTGTGAGGAAGCCCTCGCGCTTGCCCGGGAAATGGCGATAGACTATGTCGCCTACGGTGGCGTCGAGTATTGCGTCGCCTAAGAATTCGAGTCTTTCGTTGTTTATCGGTTTTCCCTTCTCGTTGCGCTTGAACATGCTTTTGTGCATCAGCGCGAGCTTATATAGCGAGATGTCGTGCGGATAGAAACCTATTATTTTGTATAAAGAAAAATAAAGCTCCTTTTCCTTTCGGAACTGGAGCTTTATTCTGTCTATGATGTTACTCAGCATATTTCTTGAATACTACACATGCGTTGTGGCCGCCGAAACCGAATGTGTTGCTCAGTGCGGCTCTTACTTCTCTCTTCTGTGCTTTGTTGAAAGTGAAGTTGAGATTGTAGTCGATGTTTTCGTCCTTGTCGTCTTCCTGGTGGTTGATTGTAGGAGGAACGATGTCGTTCTTCACTGCGAGCACTGAAACCATTGCCTCTACGGCTCCGGCAGCACCGAGCAGGTGACCTGTCATCGATTTTGTGGAACTGATGTTCAGCTTGTAAGCAGCGTCGCCGAATACGTCCTTTATGGCTTTAGCTTCGGAGAGGTCGCCTACAGGTGTAGATGTTCCGTGTACGTTGATGTAGTCGATATCTTCTGGTTTGAGTTCTGCGTCAGCCAGAGCAGCCTCCATCACGAGCTTTGCGCCCAGTCCTTCCGGATGAGAAGCAGTGATGTGGTAAGCGTCGGCGCTCATGCCTTCGCCTGCCATCTCGGCATAAATCTTGGCTCCGCGAGCCTTGGCGTGCTCCAGTTCCTCAAGAATGAGGCATCCTGCGCCTTCGCCCATGACGAATCCGTCGCGGCTTGCGCTGAACGGACGTGAAGCGTGTTCAGGGTCGTCGTTGCGGGTAGAGAGTGCGTGCATGGCGTTGAAACCGCCTACGCCGCAAGCGCAGATGGCAGCCTCGGCACCACCGCTGACAATCATGTCGGCCTTACCCAGACGTATGAGGTTGAATGCGTCGGCCAGTGCGTTTGTTGATGATGCGCAAGCCGATGTTGTTGTATAGTTTGGTCCGTGGAATCCGTAAAGTATGGATATCTGTCCGGATGCTATGTCGGCAATCATCTTTGGAATGAAGAACGGATTGAATTTAGGTCCGTTTTCTTTGTTCAAGGCGTAATACGACACTTCGTCCTCAAAGGTCTTTATGCCGCCTATGCCAACACCAAATACCACACCCACACGGTTCTTGTCTATTGTTTCCAAGTCCATGCCGCTGTCCTTTACGGCCTGCATAGCAGAGATGAGCGCAAACTGTGCGTAGCGGTCCATTTTGCGCGCTTCCTTGCGGTCGATATAGTCGTTGATGTTGAGGTTTTTCACCTCGCAGGCAAACTGGGTCTTGAACTTAGAGCAATCAAACTGTGTAATCGGAGCAGCGCCACTTTTTCCGGCAACCAGATTGTTCCATGTTTCCTCTGCATTGTTTCCTACCGGTGTGACAGCGCCAAGTCCTGTTACTACTACTCTTCTTAATTTCATTCCTGGTTTTTGATTATTGTTATAATATAAAAAATTATGGTTTATGGTGAACCTTAACCGATAATTTCATTTGCACCCGGACTTGTGTTTCATTATTTGTCCTGAAAATGGGACAAATGCCGTCGCAGGTCAAAAAGAACCGAAATTACCGCTCATTTACCATAAGCCATAATGATAAACCCCGAAAGGTTTATTTTGTGTTCTCCTCGATGTAGCTGATAGCGTCACCAACGGTTGTTATCTTTTCAGCCTTGTCATCGGGAATAGAGATTCCGAACTCTTTTTCAAATTCCATGATGAGCTCAACAGTATCCAGAGAGTCAGCACCAAGGTCGTTTGTGAAACTTGCTTCCGGCTTTACGTCTGCTTCATCAACACCGAGTTTGTCAACGATGATGGCTTTTACTTTTGATTCGATTTCTGACATAATTTTAGTTTTTAAAATGTTTGTAAATAATTTCCTGTTTTAAAAGTCGTTGCAAAGGAACAACTTTTTATTTACATAAGCAAATATTTTTTTGAAAAATCGACAGATGTTTGCACAAATACATAATAATTGTGCAAAAAATCGGGCTCTGATGTTGCTTTTATACTGATTATCACGCCACTACGTTGACATATCGCCTTGACACACTATGTGTTACGATGTGTCAGGGTAGGGTTGTAACTGAAAAATAATTCTATTTATTTGCACGTTTGGGGCATTTGAACTATATTTGCATTACACAACGATTTGAAAGGGCGCGCGCGTAGCCAGGGGCCGTAAACGCCGTATACTCATAACATTTAAATCTAAACATAAATGTCATTTACGCAATTATGCTGTCGCGTATTCTGTCAGGCTATAAACGACTATCATGTTAAGGATGATGTCGAGGCAATCGTAAGCAATCCTTACGAGAGGGACGAGATAGAAAACCGGCTTTATCTGAAGTGCTGGATAGACACGGTGCGGTGGCATTTCGAGGATATGATACGCCATCCGCATATCGATCCCATGGATGCGCTGTCGCTTATAAGGCGTATAGAGCGCTCAAGTCAGGACCGCACGGACATAGTGGAGCAGATAGACTCGTACTTCAAGCACAAGTACAGCAACGTGAAGCCGCTGCCCGACGCCACCCTTAACACCGAGAGTCCGGCCTGGGCCATAGACCGTCTGTCCATACTTGAGCTGAAGATATATCACATGCGCGAACAGACCATGCGCACGGACGTCCCTCACGAGCACACTGCCAGATGCAGGGAGCGTCTCGCCGTGCTCCTTGAGCAGGAGCGCGACCTGTCGACGGCCATCGACACTCTGCTCGACGACATAGCCGCAGGACGCAAGTGCATGAAGGTTTACAGACAGATGAAGATGTATAACGACCCTTCCACAAATCCTGTGTTGTATAAGAAATAATAATGTTCGACCCCGAATATATATAGTATCAACCTAATATATTTTCATATTCTACGGCATGAAAACCGATCACTTGCTGATAATGAGATTCTCGGGTCTTGGTGATGTAGCCATGACAGTACCCGTTGTATGGTCGCTGGCACGTCGCTATCCGCATCTGCGCATCACGGTGCTCAGCAGCCCTTTCGCACGAATATTCTTCGACAATATCGCTCCTAACGTGGGATTCATGGAGGCCGACCTCAAACATGAGTACCGTGGAGTGAAAGGTCTCAACGCCCTATACAGGCGGCTCACCGCAAAGCAGTTCACGGCCATTGCCGACCTGCACAACGTATTGCGCTCGGGCTATCTGCGCATGCGTTTCAACATAGACCGCTACCACGTGGAGCACATAGACAAGCACCGCCGCGAGCGCCGTCAGCTCGTAGCCACCACGGGCAAGCAGATGGTGCAGCTGCCGTCTGTGTTCGAGCTTTATGCCGACGTGCTGGCACGCCTCGGCTATCCGGTCGACATGGACTTCACGTCTGTTTTCCCGCCCACGGGAGGCAACATGCGGCTCATCTCCGACCTCGTAGGCGAGAAAAAACCGTTCCAGCAGTGGATAGGCGTGGCGCCGTTCGCCGCATATCAGGGCAAGGCCTATCCGTTGCCGCTCATGGAGAACGTGATAGACGAGCTCACCCGCCGCCATCCTTCGTGCCGCATATTCCTCTTCGGCAACAACAGCGACAAGGAACGGCTGGCGCTCGACAAGCTGGCCGAAGAACGGAAAAACTGCATCAACGCCTCGGCACTGCTCGGAGGAATATACAAGGAACTGATACTCATGAGTCATCTCGACGTGATGCTCAGCATGGACAGCGCCAACATGCACCTCGCTTCCATCGCCGGCACGCCGGTTGTGAGCATCTGGGGAGCCACACATCCGCTGGCTGGATACATGGGGTGGCATCAGCGTCCCGACGACGTGGTGCAGACCGACATGCCTTGCCGCCCTTGCAGCATATCCGGAAACCGTCCGTGCCTGCGCGGCGACTATGCCTGCCTCACGTCCATAAAGCCCGTCAGCGTGGCAGACAGCGTGGATAGGGTGCTCATGCGTTAGGATGCGCGGGGACCGGAAACATTCTGTTCTTATACATTATATTATATAAAGATACGTTATATTAATATATTTAGACGCATTCATATATTATTGCTGTCCGGTAAAACTTTTATCAAGATGAAAAATCGGGCTGATATTTCTCTCGAAGTACCAGTTCTTTTGGCTGTCTTCGGTATTGCGAGACAAAAATGAAGTCCATTGGTGAAGACGGTCATCTTGGCGGACAGCCGTCCTCCCAAGAGTCATGTGGTTCGGACACACGAGCCAAAAGACTGTGAGAAATTGCCGTATAAGATTAGTCCTACCACAATAATCCTCCTTGACTGCATCCTTAAAGGAGTAGGGTGGCATCACGAATCAGTCAGAAAGAAGGGTGGCATGAAAGCATGTGTCGTCATTGCAAGGTTATGGAAATTCATTGTTTACTGGTATGTTCTGCACCGGGGTATTTCTCATAGGCATGAAGGTTTGCATTAGGCTCATGTTAAAATGTTTTCATATCAATACTTATGCGATATGTCCGGACACAAGATTTTCTTGATGGAAATTATCCACATGACAATAAATATTTGTAAATTTAGTGCATCATAGAGATGGATAGTGTGAATAATGCGTTTCTTATGATTCGTGGATATGATTACAAGTTCATTTTACCCAAAAAATATATAATTGCTGTATGAGAAGAATAATGATATTGTCATTTATGTGTTTGATATTTCTGTCCGCTTGTAGTATGAATCATCATAATTCGCAACAGCAGAATATGAGTGACACGATAAGGAATGTTCAGGATACCATAAGTGGAGGAAAGTCACTCAATGATATCCGCTTTGAAGGTTGGGATAAGCATGATTGGATGGATAACGACTATATCCGTACCTTACGTGAATATCTGGATGAATATAACAGTGGAAAGGTGGACGATCCTGACTTGGAACCTTATAAGGACATGATAAAGGGTAAATTCGTTATCTATGATATAAATCCTTATCTGTTGGGCGGGGCATTTATCAGAGTTACCTTTATCGATTCGCCCGATAGGGTGTTCGACTGTTGGGTATACAGTAATGTTGATGAAGAAAACGAGGTCGTTGAAAGTTACGAGTTGCGTTCTATAACGATAGAAGACGAGAATACAGGAATGACCAAAGAAGAAATACTTAATATAGTAAAGATGGATCCTGAAATTAAACTATGGTGATATCGTTTCTATTATAATGTTTGCTTATATGAGGGGTGTTAAGGGTGTGAAGAAGGCAGATGTTCCGGATTCATCTTCTTGTCATATCCGATTCTGTCAAAACTTCTACACAACAGACGAAATCCATTATATATAAATATGTGATGTTGTATGTTTCAATCCAGTCCAGATCATAAACCTGATTGTGTGTGAACAAATGGCCTTGTGGGCTTGGAAATGTTTTAGGAACGATATTTCTGGATGTTTCCTTGTATAGGTACTGTCGTTTTTGGGTTGTTGATATGTTTTGTTCATGATGGAATGAATATTTATGCAAGAAAGTATTTCCTTTCATGCATAAGCGTTTCTTGCGATTCTGAAATTCGACTGAATCTGCTGTCGGTTGTATTATTATTGCGTAGATATGCGATTTTTAGATACTTTGAATATTGTTGTTGATTTCCCATGTCATTAGAAGCAATTTATGACGTAAGGGCTTGTTCCTTGTCTTGTCAGAAAGCTGGTCGCGCTTGGAAAGGAATCCTTTCTTGTGGCGCGCCGAAGCCGGTATCGCATCACCATAACACCCATGTCATGTTGTGGAAAGGACATCTTGGCGCATTGATGTCGGATGTTTTATGTTGTTGTTAAATTATGGTGTATGTGAGAAAATATTTTCGCTGTGTCCTTACGATTTTTCTTGACTTTATTTTGACAAAATGTTTTCTCGAAAGAGATGTGAATGACTGTTAAATACGGCATTGCGAAGGCCGTTTCGCTCTGTGTCGCCTTTTCATATACCCTATATCGTAGTCTGAAAAAACTAATTTCACTTTCCGATATTGCCCATTTCGCAGTGCGATAAAGCCTATTTCAGAGTGCAATATGGCCTGTTTTGGCACCCGATATGGGCCATTTCGCATTCCGATATGGTGCATTTTGCAATGCGTGAAAATATCCCTTAAACATAAGTCGCTGCTATTCAGCTGCTTACGCAAAGTCCTCATAACTCGCAGATTTGCGCCCGAAGGAGAGTCTGTCCGCAAATACTCGCTTATTTTTCGGGGTATATCGGGAAACTCAGGCGCGAAAACCGAAATCCGGTTACGATTTGAAAGTTGCCCGTATCGGTTTCTTTCTGAAAGAAGAGGATGACGCTTGTCCGTGATTAATACGCGGTCATTATCGGCGTTCATATCTCCACGGACTTTCGCTGTCCCACTTGTTGTCTTGTGTCCGGCTATGTATTCCGGACAGCATCCGGCTGTCCCGTTGAGCGACGAGGCCGTGATGGCCTGCTCTCAGGCGGCCTTCGGTCCGTCCTCTCACTGCCTGTCCTCTCCGAACAGCGACATTGCTATGCCACGTTCCAGTCCGCGCAGCTCTGCCAGTCCGCGCAAACGTCCTATGCACGAATAGCCGGGGTTGGTGTGTTTGCGCAGGTCGTCTATCATCTGATGGCCGTGGTCGGGGCGCACCGGTATTGACACCTTGCGGCGCTGCTCCACCTCGAGCAGTGCCTTCATCATGCCATACATGTCCACATCGCCCTCAAGATGGTTGGCCTCGTAGAAGTTTCCCTCTTCGTCGCGGCGCGTGCTGCGCAGGTGGACGAAGTTTATGCGGTCGCCGAACTCATACATCATCGCCACCAGGTCGTTGTCGGCGCGCACTCCCAACGAGCCCGTGCACAGGCACAGTCCGTTCGACGGGTTGGGCACACGCTCTGTCAGCTGTCTGAAGTCGTCGGCTGTCGAGAGTATGCGCGGCAGTCCGAAGAGCGGGAACGGCGGGTCGTCGGGATGTATTACGAGGCTTGTACCTGTGTCGTCTGCCACGGGTGCTATCTCCGAGAGGAAATAGACCAGGTTGTCGCGCAGCCGTGCGGCGTCTATGTCGCGGTAGCGGTGGAGCGCCGCCCTGAACTGGTCGAGCGTGAAACTCTCCTCCGCTCCCGGCAGACCGGCTATGATGTTGCGTGTGAGCTGCTGTTTCTCGTCGTCCGACATCTGCTCGTAGCGCAGTCGTGCCGTGTGTTTCTCCGCGTCGGTATATTCGTTTTCGGCTGCCGGTCTTTTCAGAATGTAAAGGTCGAAAGCCATCATCGCCGCCTTCTCGAAGCGCAGGGCCCTCGAGCCGTCGGGCATTCTGAAGGCCAGGTCGGTGCGGGTCCAGTCGAGCACGGGCATGAAGTTGTATGTCACGCACCTTATGCCGCACTCCGCCAGATTGCGCAGTGTCGTCTTGTAGTTGTTTATATAACGGTGGTAGTCGCCCGTCTGTGTCTTGATGTCCTCGTGCACAGGCACGCTCTCAACGACGCTCCACACGAGTCCTGCGTCGGCTATCATCTTCTGCCTCCGCCTTATCTCGTCGGTGGTCCACACCTCTCCGTTGGGTATGTGGTGCAGAGCGTGCACCACGTCGGTGGCTCCCGCCTGTCGTATGTCCCACAGACTCACCGGGTCGTCAGGCCCGTACCATCGCCATGACTGTTTGCATAAATACATATATCGTTCTGTTTTGTTGTTCATTAAAGCGGTATTCTTCCGCCACACTGTTTTACTCCATTGTTTGTGCCTGATATTATTGTGCGTGTGGCGTGAAGAATATCGCGTACGGTTTTTGTGTGTTTATATTGAATAAGCGTCGAAACCGCCATCAACCACAGTCACTGTGCCTGAGACAAACCGTGAAGCCCCGCTTGCCAGCCACTGCAGAGTGCCCAGCAGCTCCTCCGGTTCGCCGAACCGTCCGAACGGCGTATGGGCTATTATTGTTTCGGCGCGCTTAGTTAGGTTGCCGTCTTTATCGGTGAGCAGAGTGCGGTTCTGCTCGGTAAGGAAGAATCCGGGAGCCACAGCGTTCACGCGCAGTCCCGGTCCGAACTTTGATGCCAGTTCGCCGCACATGTATTTGGTGAAGTTTATCACCGCAGCCTTCGCCACGCCATATCCTGCCACACGTGTCAGCGGGCGTAGTCCGGCTTCGGATGCTATGTTTATTATCGAGCCCTCCTTCTGTTTCACCATCGCCCGCGCGAAGACCATCGTGGGCAGCACTGTGCCGAAGAGGTTGAGGTCAACCACCTGTCGCACGGCTTCGGTGTCGAGGTCGAAGAAAGTCTTATCGGGCGCTATCGTCGCTCCCGGCATGTTGCCTCCGGCAGCGTTTATCAGCACGTCTATGCGTCCGTATCTGTCCATTATCTCGGTGTAGTTGTCCTCCAGTCGGGCTTTGTCGAGCACATCGGTTGTGAGAAACACCGCCTCTCCGCCCTTTGCGAGGGCTTCTTCAGCCAGCCGGTTGCCCACCTGCGTGTTGCGGCCAAGTATCACCACCTTCGCACCTTCCTCGGCGAAGTGGCTCACCATGGCGCGTCCCAACACGCCGGTGGCACCGGTTATGACCATCACTTTATCTTTTACACTAAACAAATTCATATTTCATCACTTTTTATTTGATGTTCCTTTATTCCTCTTATGTGTTTCACGCATTTGCCGCCGCGCCCTGACCGGGTCGTGACATCAGCCTGAACGCCCGCCGCGTCAGTCGGTTATGAGTTTGTATTTCGGCACGAGCGTCTTCATTATGGTCCATCCCACGAGATAAGCCACCGAGCAGATGCAGAATATTATGAAGTATCCTGCCGGCTTGCCCGTGAAGCCCATGAAGCCGAGCTGCACCTTGTCGGCATACACAAACAGGTTGCCGGCGCAGGTCTGCATGAGCATCGAGCTTATGCCTCCCGCCATTCCGCCGATGCCTGTGACGGTGGCTATGGCTTTCTTGGGGAACATGTCGCTCACGGTGGTGTATATATTGGCCGACCACGACTGGTGTGCGGCGCAGCCGAGACCTATGAGCACCACCGGAAACCACGGCGAGAGCGTGCCCAACGGCTGCGCGAAGAGTACCACCAGCGGTACGAACGCGAAGATGAGCATGGCTCTCATGCGTGCCGCGTAAGGGTTGGAGCCTGTGCGGTTGATGAATATAGTGGGGAGCTTTCCGCCCCATAATGAGAGCATGGTGATGGCATAGAGCGTGAAGATGAGCGCCATGCCGAGACCTTCGGATGTCTTTATGCCGAACTGGGTGTTGAGATATGAGGGTGTCCAAAAGAGGAAAAACCACCACACTCCGTCCGTACAGAACTTGCCGAGTACGAACGCCCATGTCTGTCTGTACTTGAAACACTGCCACAACGGCATCTTTTTCTCTTCGCTGTCAGACTTCTGTGCGGCCATCATCTCGGCCTCCAGCTTCTTGTCCTGTTCGATGTATTCGAGCTCGGCGGCGTTCACGAACTTGCTCTCGCGAGGCGGTTTGTACATGAACACCCAGAAGCCCATCCACACAAAACCCATCACACCGATGACGACGAACGCCATTTCCCAGCCCCAATGCTTTGCCAACAGTGGGATGGTGAGCGGTGCCACGAGCGCGCCGATGGATGCTCCGGCGTTGAATATGGATGTGGCGAAGGCGCGGTCGCGCTTGGGGAAATACTCGGCCGTCACCTTCACGGCAGCCGGGAAATAGCCCGCCTCGCCTATGGCAAGCACGCAGCGCGCCGCAAGAAAGAAGTACATGCTTATGGTTGCTATCGTCATCATCGTGTCGCCCGTGGCGGCTATGAGCTGCTCTCTGTCCTCAAGACCTGTGCACAGTTCGGTAGCGACGCCGCACAATGCGTGCAGACACGCTCCGGCCGACCATATTCCGATGGACCAGAGGAAGCCCGCCTTGGTGCCGAGCCAGTCAACCGCGCGTCCGGCAAACAACATACCTATGGCATAGACAATGGAGAACGTGGCTGTGACATATCCGTAATGAATCTCGTTCCAGTGGAATTCAGGTTTTATGAATTCATCCCACGTGAGTGAGAGCACCTGTCGGTCGAGATAGTTTACGGTGAGAGCCAGGAACATCATTATGCAGATGGTCCATCTGTAGTTGGTCATTTTCTGTGTCAGGTTGTTGCCGGTTTTGTTCATATCTTAGGTTTTCGGTTTGTTGTTTCAGGTCATTGTCTTGCCCGGCTTATGATGTCGAGCGCGTAACGGCACTTCTCCGTTATGTAGTTCCAGTCGCCGGCGGCTATGCGGTCCTTGGGGAATAGTTTCGAACCCATGCCCACACATGTCGTGCCGGCCTTCATCCAGGCTGTCAGGTTCTCCTCGGTCGGCTCTACGGCTCCCGTCGCCATTATCATCGACCAGGGTAGTGGAGCCATGACATTCTTAACGAACGACGGACCGCCTACGCTTCCTGCCGGGAATATCTTCACAAGATCGCAGCCCAGTTCGTGTGCCTCGCCTATCTCGGTTGCCGATCCGCAGCCGGGAGTGTAGGGCACAAGCCGGCGGTTGCACAGCCGTGCCACCTCGGCGTTGAGGTAAGGTCCGACGACGAAGTTGGCGCCGTTCTGCAGATAGAGCGCGGCTGTGGGCGCGTCGATTACCGATCCCACGCCCAAAATCATCTCCGGACACTCCTTGCGGCAGAACTTCATCAGGGCGGTGAACACCTCAAGCGCGAAGTCGCCGCGGTTGGTAAACTCGAACACTCTCACGCCGCCCTCGTAGCATGCTTTCAGTACGTGGCACGCCACGTCGGTGTCGCTATGATAGAATACAGGCACCATGCCTGTGCGGCAGATGGTGTCCAGCACCTGAAGTTTGCTGAATGTTGCCATATATAATAATGTTTTTTATTTTCTTATCTTGAAACTCTTCCGGAGCCGTCGCCCTTCATCAGGTTCTCCACTTCGGCGACGTTCACTTCGTTGTAGTCGCCGTATATGGTATGCTTGAGGCACGATGCCGCTGCCGCGAAGTCGAGTGCGTACTGGTCGTCGCCCGGATGTGTCATCAGACCGTATATAAGTCCGCCCATGAACGAGTCGCCTCCGCCCACGCGGTCGACGATGTGTGTGATGTCGTAGCGCGGCGACTGATAGAGCGTCTTGCCGTCGTAGAGCACTCCGCCCCATGTGTTGTGGTTAGCGTTTATTGATCCGCGCAGCGTGATTATCACTTTCTTGGCCTTTCCGAAGCGGCGCATGAGCTGCACGCAAACGCTCTCGAACTCGGCGGCATGCACGTCTCCGGCCGTCGCCGTGGCGTCGAATCCTTCGGGTTTTATGCCGAACACCTTCTCGGCGTCCTCCTCGTTGCCGAGTATAATGTCGCATCCCTCCACCAGCTCAGGCATGACCTCTGCCGCCGTACGGCCGTATTTCCAGAGGTTTTTCCTGTAGTTGAGGTCGCACGACACGGTGAGTCCCCGTCTGTTGGCGGCCTTTATGGCCTCCAGACATACGTCTGCCGCACCTTGACTGATTGCCGGTGTGATGCCGGTCCAGTGGAACCACTCGGCACCTTCGAACACCTTGTCCCAGTCTATCATGCCCGGCTCTATCTCAGACACGGCAGAATGTGCCCTGTCGTAGATCACTTTGCTCGCTCTTGCCACTGCGCCCGTCTCAAGAAAATATATTCCCAGGCGCGTGCCGCCATATATTATATTGTCTGTCTTCACTCCGTGCTTGCGCAGATCCTTGACGCATGCCTGTGCTATATCGTTCTCCGGCAGGCGTGTGACGAACTCAACGTCCATACCGTAGTTTGCAAGCGACACCGCAACGTTGGCCTCGCCTCCGCCGAATGTCGCGCTCAGCTCGTCTGCCTGACCAAACCTCAGATATCCCGGAGTGGCGAGGCGTAGCATTATCTCGCCGAAAGTCACAATCTTTGCCATATCTGTATGTGTTTATGTATCTCTGTTCAGAAGTTGAAATAACGTTTTGCGTTGTTGTACGAGATGTCGGCCACCATCTGACGGATGAAGTCCATCTCGCTGCGCGGCAGCTTGCCTTTCTCTATGTCTTCGCCTATCATGTCGCATAGTATGCGGCGGAAATACTCGTGGCGCGGATACGAAAGGAAGCTCCTCGAGTCGGTAAGCATGCCCACGAACCGGCTCAACAGTCCCATGGACGAGAGCACATTCATCTGCTTGCGCATGCCATACTCCTGGTCGAGAAACCACCACGCCGCTCCAAGTTGCATCTTTCCTGCCGCCGACGAGTCGTTGTATGTGTAGGCAAGTGTGGCAAGCACCTCGTTGTCTTTCGGATTAAGACTGTAGAGAATGGTCTTTGTGAGCTTTCCTTCACGGTCGAGCCGGTCGAAGAAACGGTGCCCGGCGACGGAGCAGTTCACCTCCATTATCGCGTCGAATCCGGTGTCCGGTCCGAGCGTGCGGTACATACGTGTCGAGCTGTTGCGCACCACGCTGATGTGATATTGTTGTGCCCAGCCCTTCTCCCAGTCCATTATGGCGAGTTCGTAGAGCAATGCGCTTCTGAATAAAGATACCTCCGCGGCGTCAGGAGTGTGGCCTTCCATCACCTTGTTGAATACTCGGTTCACCTCGGTCTCGGTGAAGTCGTCGGCGTAGAAGTTGTCCATGCCGTGGTCGGACAGCCGGCAACCCAGCGACGCGAAGAAGTCGTGACGCCGGCGCAGGGCCGTCAGCAGGTCGGTGTATGAGCGTATCTCCATGCCGGCAGCCTCGCCCAGCTTCTCCATGTAAGCCTTGTATGTCGCGGGATTGTCGATGCCCAGCGCCTTATCGGGCCGCCAGGCGGGATACACCTTTATTCCTATGGGATTGTTTTTCAGATAAATATGATGCTCGAGACTGTCCGCCGGATCGTCCGTAGTGCACACCACCTCGACGTTGAAACGCTTCATTATGTTCTGCGCACGGAACTCCTCGGTGTGCAGCATGGCGGTGCATGCGTCGTAAATCTCGCGTGCCGTCTCCGGTTTCAGTATCGTGTCGATGCCGAAAACGCGGCTCAGCTCCATGTGAGTCCAGTGATACAACGGGTTGCGCATGGTGTAGGGCACGGTCGCCGCCCACTTCTCGAATTTCTCGTAATCGCTCCTGTCGCCTGTGATATACTCCTCGCTGATGCCGTTGCCACGCATGGCCCTCCACTTGTAGTGGTCGCCACCGAGCCATACCTCAGCCAGATTGTCGAACTGATAGTTCTCGGCTATCATCTTGGGATCGAGATGACAGTGATAGTCTATGATGGGCTGATGCTCCGCCGCGGTGTGATACAATTCTCTGGCGGCGTCGTTCGTCAGCATGAAGTCCTTGTCTATGAACATTTACGAGTGGTTGAAAGGTAAATTAAATTATCGTTGGCAAATATAAATATATTTTTCCGTGTACGTGCACGTTTTCTGTATTTTAAATAACTTTAATATTTGATGAGGCTCGGACGAGACTTTTTCATGCGATGGGTGTGTGCATACCGCACAGGGTAGATAAACATTTTATATACAAATATTTATGGATTTTATGATGTGTTTTCTGCAGATGTTATTGCTGAAAAAGTGGATATCCGTGCGTGCTATTCGTGCCCGTACACGGAAAACGGACGCATAAGACGGTATGATGGGGCGGAGAATGAGGATTATTGCGGATTTATTGCGTGTCAGACAAAACAACTTCTGTTTTTTGTCTCCGTTTATAATAATTATGTATTATATTTGCAGAACCTGATAACACAAACGCAAAAACCGTTCTGTAATGAATGAGGAAAAACGCATAACAGTAAAGGACATAGCGACACTGGCCGGAGTATCGAAGGGTACGGTGGACCGAGTGCTGCACAACCGAGGCGAAGTGTCGGAGGCAAGTCGCGAGAAGGTGATGAAGATAGCGCGTCAGATAGGTTATAAACCCAACGTGCACGCGTCGCTGCTCGCCTCGCAGAAGAAGTATATCATGGCGTGCATGATTCCCGAATACGCCCCCGGCGAATACTGGGACCTCGTGGCCAAAGGTTTGACGGCGGCGCAGAAGAAGGCCGAACCGTTCCACATAAGCATACAGATATTCAAGTACGACCTGTTCTCGGAGCGGTCGATGGACGAGTGTTTCGCCAATGTCATGGAGCAGAGGCCTGACGCCGTGGTCATGGCTCCTACGTTTCAGACCCGTGCCCGGGCCATAATGGAGACGCTGCATGGCAAGGATATACCCTGCCTGTTGATAGACTCGAGCCTGCCAGACTGTGAGTATCTTGCTTACTTCGGCATGCACATGTTCCGCAGCGGATACCTGGCTGCACATCTGCTTACCGACGGATGCGACGCCGCGAAGATAGCCGTGTTCAGCATACACAAGGATCTGGAGAGCGCAAACAACTCTGCCGAGAGCCGCCATGCCGGTTTCAAGCAGTATATTGACGAGCATGCGCCGGGCACAGAACTCATACATCAGTACATACATCCATACGACAAGGAATACAACCGCGTGGTGCTCGGCCGATTCTTCATGGAGCATCCCGACGTGAATCACATAATAACGTTTAACTCGCGTGTGCATCTCATAGCCGAATATCTGAAGTCGGAGGAGCGCGGCGCGCACACTGTGCTCATCGGTTTCGACCATCTGCCGAGAAACGTGGAGGCATTGAAAGACGGTTCGGTGAAGTTTCTCATCACCCAGCACACTGAGAACATCCTGTCGCTGTGTGCGCAGACGGTGATAGACCACCTGATATATCACACCCAACCGGCGCAGCGCGACATGTTCGTGCCTATGGATATACTCACAAGATACAACGTCGATTTCTACCGTTCGGACCTTGTCTGACACCAATTATTCATAAACCGTAAACCATTTCTTATGACACACGCCCGCATACTTTCGTTTCTCATGGTCTGCCTCATGCTTATGTCTGGTCGTTGTCCGGCCCAGAGCGGAACCATGAAGAGCATACAGGAGTTCGGAGTGCTGCCCGGTAACGCGCCCGAGACGAACCGTGAGAACCTTCAGAAAGCCATCGACTGGGCCTCTCGCTCGGGACAGGCGCTGTGGGTTGAGCCTGTGGAGGACGGCTATGCCGTGGACGGAGGCATAGTGCTGAGGCGCAACGTGTCGCTCATAGGAAGTCATGCGCCCGTGGGACGAGGCACACGCCATCCCGATAAGCCGCAGCCCGTTGGCTCGCTCTTCAGGATAACCGACACCGAGAGGCCGTTCATCACCGTTGAGTCGGCCACGCAGATACGCGGCATACAGTTCTGGTATCCCGAACAGACATACAACGACTCATCGCGCATCATTGCCTATCCGCCCACAATACAGGTGAGTCATACGCAGAGTGTGAACGCCGTGAACATGACCGACCTCACGTTCTACGGTGAGTATGTGGCCATGGACTTCAACGCCGTGCCGTCCCATCCCTGTGAACAGATGATATTCCAGCACTGCTACGGCTACCCGCTCAGTGGCGAATTCATAAGGATAGACTATTGTTACGACATTCCACGCATACTCAACTGCCATGTCAATCCGTCCAACATGCGCGAGTTCGGCCGCAGTTTCAGCTGCGACGTCATCGACGCCGTGATGCGACGGGGCTCGTTCTGCTACGCCATAAACCATACGGACAACGCACAGCTAATCGACGTTTTCACCTTCGGCACCTACGGCGGGGTTTTTCTCGGTCCTGAATCGTACGGACAACTCACCAACTTCAACCTCGACTGCGTGACCGTTGGCATACACAAGACCGGTGCCAACACCAAGAACCGCAACTGGCAGATAGCCCAGGGGTCGGTTATAGCCAACGCCGGAGCTGACATAAAGGACGTTCATCCGTTGATAGTTGAGGGCGAGGGCCACACGTCGTTCGTCAATGTTGAGGCTTTCTCGGGCGGCAACGGTGCGCTGACCACCATCGGTTCGTCATACGATTTCATGCTCGTGCGTGGCGACCGCAAGCTGACGGTGACGCTCTTCGGCTGCCGTATGAGAAACTATACGGCCGATGCGCCTTTCACCATACAGAATCCGAAAGCCGTCATACAGGCCGTGGCGTGTGTTGACAAGAACGAGGAACTGTATAATGTGACGGTGAATCCCTGAGCGTTGACCGCTATTTGAAGAATATATTTTTGAGTATTCCGTCGAGCCACGGCTCCTTCATCTTTTCGCGGAAGGAGTCGTAGTTCTTGAATTCCATGGCTTTTTTGTTCATTTGCAGACGCTTTGTCGTGTCACGTCCTGCCATATCCTTATCCGTAAATATGCGCCGGCATGCCGCTATCCTTGCATTCTCGTCAGCCGTTTTTGTTTTGAGAGTGTCTCCGGCAATACATTTTCCGGCAATGTTTCCGGTCTGCGCCATGCCTTGGGTTCCGCAGACGGCTGCCATGAGTAATATTAAGAACAGCTTTTTCATATCCGGTGAGTTTTTGTGAATGATTCACTCAATCATGAGACATAAACAGGTTGCAAACTTGTCCTGCACAAAAATACAAAATATTTATTCCATTTTAAACCACGATTTGGTTAAAATATACAAAAAACAAGACGGTATATATTGTGATGAGCGATAAATAACTATCTTTGTGAATGCGGGCGTCGCCAACGAATGGCGCCGTTGTCGCGGTAACAGATTAACAGAAAATTGAATTATGAAGAAGTATGTATGTGATACATGTGGATATGTATATGATCCTGAGGTGGGAGATCCGGATAGCGGCATAGCTCCCGGAACAGCGTTTGAGGATATTCCCGATGATTGGGTTTGCCCGCTCTGCGGAGTAGGAAAAGACGACTTCTCTCCGGTAGAGGACTGACACGTCAGGCATAAACAGGTAAACTGTATTCAAATCAGACATGACACGCGCTGCTCTCTTTCAAAGAAAGGCAGCGCGTGTTTTTTGTTTCAGTCCGCATTATCCGCCGTTGGCATCAGACGACGAGGCCTGAGGCCTTACATAAGAATGCGGCGCGCGTCCGTGAACGGCACGCCATTACTATACCCGAAACCGTATAACCGATAACCAATATGATTATGAACGACCTTTTATCGATTGTCTCACATTTCCTCACCAAGGGCACACCCGTGAGCGTGGAGCCGCTCGGGGCGGGACTGATAAACGACACCTACAAGGTGACGACCGCAGGGGAGGACACGCCCGACTATGTTCTGCAGCGCATCAACACGGCCATATTCACCGACGTTGACATGTTGCAGCGCAACATCGTGACCGTGACCGACCACATACGCCGCAAGTTGCGCGAGGCGGGCGAGGGCGACATCGGCCGCAAGACGCTCACCGTGGTGGCTGCGGACGACGGAAAGACCTACCGCCGCGAGGGCGACAACTACTGGCGCATGACGGTGTTCATTCCGCGCGCCAGGACGTTCGACATAGTGAACGCCGATTACTCGCAGCGTGCCGGTCTGGCTTTCGGACGCTTCGAGGCCATGCTTGCCGACATGCCTGAGATGCCGGGCGAGATCATTCCCGACTTCCACAACATGGAGTTCCGCCTGTGCCAGCTGAGCGATGCCGTCGAGGCCGACGCCGCCGGACGCGTGAAGGGCGTGCGCGACATACTCGGCGAGGTGGAGCGAAGAGCCAAAGACATGTGCGTGGCCGAGCGTCTTCACCGCGAAGGCGTGCTGCCCAAGCGTGTGTGCCACTGCGACACGAAAGTGAACAACATCATGTTCGACGAGGACGGCAGCGTGCTCTGCGTGATAGACCTCGACACGGTGATGCCCAACTACATCTTCTCCGACTACGGCGACTTCCTCCGCTCGGCCGCGAACACGGGCCTTGAGGACGATCCTAACCTTGAGAACGTCAGCTTCAACATGGACATATTCCGTGCATTCACGCGCGGATACATCGAGTCGGCGCGCGGTTTCCTGCTGCCTGTCGAGACCGATCATCTGCCCTACGCCGCCGCGCTGTTCCCCTACATGCAGTGCGTGAGGTTCCTGACCGACTACATCAACGGCGACACTTACTACAAGACGCAGTACGAACTGCACAACCTCGTGCGCACACGGGCCCAGCTGAGGCTGCTGCAGAGCGCCGAGGAGCACGCCGGAGAGATGCGTGCCTTCGTCGAGTCGTGCCTGTGACGGATGATGATATGGCGTCGGCATTGTATAAAAATATATAAAATGATGTCGGAGAAGTTAAATTCTCACCGTCGAAAACGCTCAAAAACCGCTCTGAAATCCACAAAGAACAATTTTGTGCGAAAAAACGCGAAAAATCGCGGTTTTGGTAATGCGTTGATAAACAGCCGTTTACGGAACAACGCTTTTCGATGCCCTGTCACACGTCTTGCGAAATGGCCCATTTCGCACTCTGATATGGCCCATTTCGCGTGCCGATATGGTGCATTTCGGCCTCTGATATGGCCTTTTTCGGGATGCGAAAGAGGCTCTTTCGCAAATCGTCCGCATGTTTCCGGCTCTGCCGTCTGTGCAAAACGGGCTTTTTGAGAGGCCGGAGAGGCAGTGGATTTTTCCAGAATGAGAAAAATGAAATGTTAAATCCGATGCGCCGAATGTAAACGTACGTAAACAGAAATTTGCATGAACGCGCGCGCCACGGGTGGTGATGCTGTCATCAGGAAGATACGTCTTGCAGTGCGTCCGCGGCGCAGGCGATGAATGAACGTAAAACAAGAATAAAACTATTTTAAGACAATAAAGACATGAAAGAATTATCAGTGACAAGGCTCGACGCCACGGCCGTGGCGG
>ERZ779888.1034-NODE-1034-length-29414-cov-9.654382_pt1 | contig 29414 bp, 29 predicted proteins | sample MGYA00511245_ERZ779888 | MGnify/ENA primary metagenome ERZ779888 (study PRJEB29588, sample SAMEA2155255) | human gut metagenome | biome: human gut; feature: human-associated habitat; material: faeces | place: Denmark | collected 2008/2010 ...
GCGAAACCGGCTACGGATATGCCATTAAGGGTGTCGAGTTTACCTATGTAAAGGTGGCCGACATTTTCCAGTACGGCGAAACCGAAGCCACCGACGGTCATGTGGAAATCCTGTACGCCGTGGACAAGACCAAGGGTGCGGACTTCCTGAAAGCCCTTGGTCTGGCGGACGGAAAGAATCGGTACGAAAAAGCGGATGCTCTGGATGAAACCAAGTATTTCTACCAGTCTGATGTGCTGATCTCCGCCCTGTCCGCCGGTCTGACCGCCAATGCCACCACTGTCAAGAACGCCATGGAGCGTTACGCTGCCACCAACGGTACAGCCATGCCCCTGACGGATTCCTACGGCAAAAGCAAGGTCGAGAATCTTCCTTTGGGTCTGTATCTGGTTGCAGAAACCAAAGTCCCCGAAATGGTCGTTTCCACCACCGACCCTTTCCTGATATCCGTCCCCATGACCTCCGTCAACGGCACCAACGCCAATGACGGCGGCACCCATTGGATTTATGACATTACCCTGTACCCTAAGAACCTGACCGGCATTCCCTCCCTGGAAAAGACACTGCGGGAGAATAAGAACGACACCGGCAAGACCGATGCCTATGCCCACACCGGCACCGCCTCCGCTGGGGACACCATCGACTACCAGATCATTTCTACCCTGCCCAGCATTACCTCCGAAGCAACCTACCTGTCCTGCTACACCTTCATCGACACCCTGTCCGCTGGCCTGACCTATACCAAGGGGGATGTGGTCCTGGAAATCTTCTCCGATACTGCCTGTAAGAACGCTGTGACTACCTGGAAGGAAGCGGACGGTTATTTCACTGTTTCCTACAACGATGCCCAGGACGGCAAGACAGCTATGACCGTGGAAATGACCGCCAAGGGTCTGGCTGAGATCAATAAGTCCAAGGCTGTTTATGCCGACGCAAGCATGGTCAACTCCGGTTTCTCCGACTGCACTATGCGTCTGACCTACACGGCTAAGGTGGACAGCGATAATTCTCTGGTGGTGGGCGACAATGGCAACGACAATAAGGTGGTGCTGACCTGGAAGCGCACCAGTGAGACTTTCTACGATACTCTGGTAGACGATGCCCACATTTATACCTACGGCATTGACCTTACCAAGCTGTTTTCTGACGGCAAGGGCGATTTCTCCAAGGTGGAATTCCTGGTACAGAACAAGACCGATAATTACTTTGTAAAGGCGAAGCTGAATCAGGACGAAGGCGTGTACTATGTGACCAGTCACACCACCAACAAGGAAGATGCCACCCACTTTGTCCCTGTGAAAACCGACGATACCAAGGGCCGTATCCTCATTAAGGGCCTGGAAGATGACACCTATACTATGACCGAAGTCCGCACCGACAACGGCTATGTATTGCTGAAACAGGATATTGAGGTCGTGATTTCCCAGAAGGAAAGCTCCGAGAGCTGCACCATTTACGCTTCCGATGCTCTGGGCCTGATCCAGAATGACCCCCGCTATGCCCAGGTCATTCAGAGTGACGCGGATCTGAAGAACATTCCCCAGAAGCATCTGGAACACAAGCTGCTGACCGCCTCCGCTACCGTCAGTGGCAAGAACGTCAATATGACCGAGGACAACGGCAGCGCCAACGCCGAAGCACCGCTGACCGTGGTCAATACCCGCGGCTTTGACCTGCCCAAGACTGGCGACAACGGCACTATGATGTTCACCATCGTGGGCATTCTGTTGATGGTTGGGGCGGCGGCTGTGCTGTATGCGGTATCCAGCAAGAAGTCCGCTTGATCTTGTTTCCCACCCGGAGTTTTCCGCTCCGGGTGGGAAAATGGAGGATGTGTTGAAGAAGAAAATCATCACCATTTGCGCCGCGGTGCTATTCCTTATGGCATTGGGTCTGATACTGTACCCGCTCATTTCAAATTATGTCAACCAAACGTATGCCTCTGAAATCCAGACGGCCTACCAGGAGCTGATCCAGCAGACAGATGATTCCATTTTGCAGGAGGCAAAGCAAAGGGCCATTGCCTACAACTTGGCAATCACGCCCGGTACAGCAGATGCTTACAGCGAGGAAGCTCTGCTATCCGCCGCTGAGAATTACGATAACCAGCTGGACATTGCCGGAAACGGGATCATGGGATATGTGGAAATCCCCAAAATCCAAGTGAATTTGTCAATTTACCACGGCACGGATGCAGAGGTACTGGACCGTGGTGTAGGGCATCTGTTGGGAAGTTCCCTGCCGATTGGCGGCGAGAACACCCACACCATACTCTCCGGTCACAGCGGCATGGCAAGTCAGAAGATGTTCACCGATCTGGAACAGCTGGTTCCGGGAGATGTTTTCTACCTGAATGTTCTGTGTGAAACGCTGGCGTACCAAGTAACAGAGATCAATACAGTTCTGCCCTATGAAACAGACCTTCTGGGTATCGTCCCTGGTGAGGATCTGTGTACCCTCGTCACCTGCACTCCCTACGGCATCAATACCCACCGGCTGCTGGTGTGTGGCTCCCGGATTCCCTATGAGGAGGCTGCGGTGCTGGAAGAAGAAAGCGCCAACACCGAACCGACTGCATCCACCTGGGAAGTCAAGTATCTGCAAGGACTACTGCTAGGGTGCGGAGCCGCTACGGTTATCGCGTTTCTACTGTTCGCTATTGCCCTAATTAGGGGGAAGCGAACTAAACACTGCAAAGGAGGCCACTATGCGAAAACTTGAATCATGCGGGGCAATAATTACTCTAATGCTTCTGGTGTTCCTCGCTGGGCTGGCATCTGTGCTGTACCCTTATGTTTGGGGCACCGCTATGGATATTTCCATAGCGAATACCGCAAAAGACTTTCTGGCCCGTTTGGATGATGACCCGGATAAAGACATTCCCACTGCCATTATCCCCTCGACAGAGCCGGAAGAATCCCGGCAATACCCGGAGTTATGGGAGTCCATGACAGCTTACAATCAGCGGATTTACACAGATGGACAGTCCACGCTCTCGGAATCTGGCGCATACCAGGTTACGTTATTCACCCTGACAGACTATGGCTTGCCGAATGAAACCTTTGGTGTCATTTCCATTCCCAAGTTAAACCTGGAAATGCCTCTGTACCTGGGTGCTACGGACGAAAATATGGCAAAGGGGGCCGCCGTTCTCTCCGGCACCAGCGTTCCCATTGGAGGCTCCAATACGAACGCTGTCATTGCGGGCCACCGGGGCTGGGGCGGCGCGGCCTACTTCCGCTACATAACAGATTTAGCGGTTGGTGACGAGGTAGTCATCACCAACCTGTGGGAACGCCTGCGGTATCGGGTGGTGGGAACAAAGATTATTGAAGCCCACGAGATTGAGAACATCCTTATTCAGCCAGGCCGGGACATGGTGACGCTGCTCACTTGTCATCCCTACGCTTCCGGCGGCAAGCAGCGGTATCTGGTGTACTGCCAGAGAATCCCGGAATACGACATTATGGAGGTGCCCTACGATTGAACACAAACTAACTCACGTCAGCCTGTTCTCCGGCATCGGCGGCCTGGACCTGGCGGCGGAGGCCGCCGGGTTTGAAACCGTCTGCCAATGCGAATGGGCGGACTTTCCCTATTCCGTCCTGGAAGCCAGGTGGCCCAATGTGCCCCGGTTCCGGGACATTACTACGTTTACGAAGGAGGCGTTCTTTGAACGAACTGGACTTGAAACCGTTACCGTTATCTCCGGGGGCTTTCCCTGCCAGCCCTTCTCCACAGCCGGACGGCGAAAGGGCTTTGCGGATGAACGCTACCTGTGGCCGGAAATGTGCCGGGTCATTGCCGAACTGCGGCCCCATTGGGTGCTTGGGGAAAATGTTGCTGGCTTCCTCAATATGGGCCTCGACAAAACGATTTTTGACCTGGCAAAAGCGGGATACGCTGTTCTCCCATTCGTATTTCCGGCTTGCGGTGTCGGCGCGTGGCATGAGCGCCAGCGAACTTTTATCCTCGCGGCTGATGTTTCCCACACCCCTTGCCTCCGATTCAGCGACCAACCGGGACGCGCAAAGCCTGGATGTGTTCCTGTCGGAGGGCGGGATCTTCCGCAAGCGGAACAGGAGCGGGGCCATCTGGAGCTTGAGCCTGTCGGCGGCGGTGTACTACCTGACCCCCAACGCCAGCCCGGATGCAGCACTGAACCCGGATTGGGTGGAATGGCTCATGGGCTTTCCCCTCGGATGGACGGACGTATCCTCTGGGCCAAAGAGCCGGAGGGAATCCCCCGTATGACCCAGCGCATGGAGAACCGGGTACTGCGGCTGAAAACTCTGGGCAACGCCGTCTGCCCACCCCAGGCGTATCCCATTTTTCACTACATTTCCAAAATTGAGCAAGGGCTGTGCGGCGACGAGTGCCCCTACGGAAAGGCAGGTGAGCAGCCATAAACCAGCGAAAGGCCCGGGCAAAGGTGGTCCAGAAGATGACCAAGGACGGCGCGGTAGCGGAAAACCTATCCACAGGAGAAGTGGAAAATATCAGCAGCAGAACGCCGGAAACGGACGTTGGCAGCGAAAAACACCAATCCTCCCGGCTCCAATTTTCCCAGGAGGATTTGGAGAATCCGGCACTGGCGGATGCCATTCACCGCTCCAACGCCGCGGCGGACAGACTGGACGCAACTAAAGAAAACATTCCGAAGCGGCGGAAAAAGGTGCGGCAGCGGATTTATGACGAGGCTACCGGCAGGGCGAAAACCGTGTCTGTCTATCAGGAGGCAGACAGGCCGCCCAACACCAAGCTGCGCCACGACCCGATCCGTATGCCCTTGCAGAGATTGGAGCAGGAAATCCACAGCGAGGTTCACAAGGTCGAACAGGAAAATGTGGGTGTGGAGGCCGGACATAAGGGCGAGGAGCTGGCGGAGCGTGGACTGCAACTGGGAGAACACGGTGTACGGCGGGCGATAGAACACCAGCGTCAAAAGCCCTGGCGGGATGTGGAAAAAGCCCAGCGAGCCTTTGATCGGACCAATGCGGATTTTACCTATCAGAAAGCGGTACAGGAAAATCCCAATATTGCCAGTTCCAATCCTGTTTCCCGGTATTTGCAGAAAAAACGCATCCAGCGCCAGTATACCCAGCAGATGCGGCAGGCGCGAAGGACGGCGGATGCTACGGGAAAAAGCTTTGGCGGCATAAAAGGCTCCCTACGGGAATTTATTCAGAAAGTCAAGCAGTCCAAGGGTTATCTGGTGGTTATTCTGGGTATCGGGGTACTGCTTCTGTTCCTGATTGGCGGTGTTTCCTCTTGCTCCGTTATGGCCGGTTCCGGGATCAGCAGCTTTGTGAGTACATCTTATCTGTCAGAGGGCAAGGATATGCTGGACGCCGAAAGCGCCTATCGCGCCATGGAGGTGGACTTGCAGGATCGCTTGCGGAACTATGAACGTACCCACAGCTACGATGAATGCCACTTTGAACTGGACACCATCGAGCATGACCCCTATGTGCTGATTTCCCTTCTCTCCGCACTCCACGATGGCGTTTTTACCATAGACCAAGTGAAGGACGACCTGAACCGTCTGTTCGGTCTGCAATACATCCTGACGGAAACTGTGGAAACCGAAACCCGTTACCGCACAGAAACAGAGATCGCCCAGCGGCCCATGCGTGACCCGAAAACCGGAAAGGTGCTGCTTGATAGGCAGGGCCAGCCCATTATGGAGGATTATGAGGTGGAAGTTGAGGTGCCCTATATCTACACCATCTGCACCGTGACCATGAAAAACCGGAATCTCTCCCATATCCCTGTGGAAATTCTGGGGGAGGACGGGTTGAGCATGTATGCCGCCTACATGGCGACCCTGGGCAACCGGGAAGATTTATTTCCCAATTCGTCCTATGTGGGCAAGTATTCCGAGACACCGCCCAAGTACGAGATCCCCAGTGAGGTGCTGGCGGACGAGACTTTTTCCGCGCTCATTACGGAGGCGGAAAAGTATATCGGGATGCCCTACGTCTGGGGCGGCAGCAATCCCAATACCTCTTTCGATTGCTCCGGCTTTATCTGCTGGTCCATGGGAAACAGTGGCGTGTGGAATGTGGGGCGCACCAGTGCCCAGGGATTATACAATCTCTGTACGCCGGTGTCGAAAAGCAACGCCCAGCCCGGCGACCTTATCTTTTTCAAGGGCACCTACGATACCCCCGGCATCTCCCATGTGGGGCTGTATGTAGGTGCTGGGAAAATGCTGCATTGCGGAGATCCCATCCGCTATGTGGATATCAATACGACCTACTGGCAGACGCATTTTTACGCCTTTGCCAGACCACCCTATCAATAAAATGGAGGATATTTTATGGCAACAACTGACAAGATCCGAAAAGATATCGCAAAGACCAAGGAGAAGATTTCCCAGCTTCAGACGAAGCTCCGCACCCTGGAAACTCAACTGACGGAGGAGGAAAATCTGGAAATCGTCCGCATGGTAAAAGCGGTAAAGATGGACAACCGGGAGCTGACGGCATTCCTGCGGGCCTACGCCAGCGGGCAGATCGTCCTGCCCGAGGAAATGCGGGCGGCATTGGAACAGGAAGATGATTCTGAAATGGAGGATGATACCGATGAAATCTAAAGTTTTTCGGCTCCTGACCACGTTTCTGCTCCTGGTGCTTTTGGTAGGCAGTCTTTCCGTGACGGCCTTCGCCACCGGGGATGACCCCAGCGGCGATTCCGAGATTTCGGAACCGGAGCACAAAGACAATGTGCTGACCCCCGACGGCAACATGACCATTGTGGACGACATCCACGGAGATGCGGACAAGCAGTTCATCACTGTCAAATCCAAGGGCGGCCATTATTTCTACATCATCATTGACCGGGCGGCCAGCGGCGAGAATACCGTTCATTTTCTGAACCAGGTGGACGAGGCGGACCTGCTGGATCTGATCGACGAGGAACAGCTTCCCACAACGCCCATTGTCTGCTCCTGTACCGAAAAATGCACGGCCGGAAACATCAATACATCCTGTGAACTGTGCATGACCAGCATGACAAAGTGTGCCGGTAAGGAGACGAAGCCGGCGGCCACGGAGCCTGTCCAGCAGAAGGACAATTCCGCCGGAAGCACCCTATTTATGCTGGTGCTGCTCCTGGCCGTGGGCGGCGGTGCCGGGTACTATTTCGTGGTGGTGAAGCCCAAGCAGAAAAAGAATGTCCCTTCGGATCTGGACGATTTTGATTTGGAGGACGAAGAATATCTGAATGAGGACGAGGAATGAGACTGATTATCGCTGAAAAAAGAAGCGTCGCCGCTTCCATTGCGTCAGCCCTGGGTGTTACATCCAGGGCTGACGGCTTTTATGAGGGAAACAATCTGCTGGTTTCCTGGTGCGTCGGCCACCTGGTATCCCCCATGGATGCCGCCGGGTATGATCCCAGTTTCCGAAAATGGCATTTTGAGGACCTTCCTATTCTGCCGGAACCCTTCCGCTATGTGCTGGCTCCCGGCAAGGAGGCCGCCTTTGAAAATCTCCGTGCCCTTATGGACCGTCCTGACGTAGACACCATCGTCAACGCCTGCGACGCTGGCCGGGAGGGGGAGCTTATCTTCCGGCTGGTGTATGAAATGGCTGGGTGCCGCAAGCCGGTACGGCGGCTCTGGATTTCCTCCATGGAGGATAACGCCATCCGGGAGGGCTTTTCGGACCTGCGCCCCGGTGCTGACTATGAGGCCCTGTACCAGAGCGCCCTTTGCCGCCAGAAAGCGGATTGGCTGGTGGGCATCAACGCCACCCGGCTATTCTCCGTCCTCTACCACCGCACCTTGAACGTGGGCCGGGTGCAGACACCTACCCTGGCAATGCTGGTGGAGCGGGAGCGGAAAATCTCCCAGTTTAAGAAGGAGAAATACTATGTTCTGCGGTTGGAAATGAACGGAACCGAGGCAGTGTCGGAAAAACTCAACGACTCCACAGAAGTAGAACGGGCAGCGGCGGCCTGCAAGGGGGTTCCCGCTATCTGTACTTCCGTTACAAAGGAACAGAAAAAGGAGCAACCGCCGAAGCTCTATGATCTCACTACCTTACAGCGGGAGGCGAACCGGCTGTTGGGGTATACCGCAAAGCAGACGTTGGACTACGCCCAGAGCCTTTATGAGAAGAAACTGCTGACTTATCCTCGGACGGACAGTCGTTATCTGACCTCTGACATGGCTGAAACGGCGTCCTGCGTAATCCACCTTGCCGCAAAGTTGCCGCCTTTCGATAGCTGCAGCAACTTCTTCCCGCTGGTGGAGGCCATGATTTCCGACAAGGATGTATCCGACCACCACGCCATCATTCCCACAATGGAACTGGAAAAGGCAGATGTTCACGCCCTGCCTGTTGGTGAACGGAATCTTCTGCTTTTGGTCTGCTGCAAACTATTGTGTGCGGCGGCAGAGCCGTATATGTATGAGGCGGTCACAGCCACATTTGACTGCGGCGGGCAGTCCTTCACCGCAAAAGGCAAGCGGATTCTCTCCGAGGGCTGGCGAGATATTAACCAGACTTTCCGCACCTTCTTGAAAGAAGCACCTGAGGAAGCAGCGGCATTTCCTGACTTTTGGGAGGGCCGCACCTACGAAACGGCTGCACCAGCTGTGGTAGAATGCTTCACGCAACCCCCAAAGCCCTATACCGAAGATACCCTCCTGTCAGCCATGGAGAACGCCGGGAAGGAGGATATCCCGGAGGATGCCGAACGGAAGGGCCTGGGCACTCCTGCTACCAGGGCTGCCATTATCGAAAAGCTGGTGTCTGCCGGTTTCGTGGAACGCAAGGGCAAGAGTTTGATTCCTACCCAGAACGGCATCAACCTGATCTCCATTCTTCCAGAGCCTTTAACCTCTCCCATGCTGACCGCCGAATGGGAGCAGCAGCTTACGGAGATCGCCAAAGGTGCCGCTTCCCCGGATGCCTTCCTGGATGGCATCCGGGACATGGTGCGGGCACTTGTTTCCGACCATTCCCAGATATCCGAGGAAGGCCGGACACTGTTTGCGCCGGAACGGGAAAGCATTGGTGTCTGTCCCCGCTGCGGAAAACCTGTCTATGAGGGCAAGAAGAACTTTGCCTGTTCGGATCGGAGCTGCGGCTTCGTTCTCTGGAAAGATGACCGTTTCTGGACTTCCCGGAAAAAGGCGCTGACTGCCAAAATGGCGGCTGACCTCCTGAAAACGGGGCGGATTCTCGTCAAGGGTATGTGGTCTGAAAAGAAGGGCGTTGCCTACGATGCCGCGGTGCTGCTGGACGACACCGGCGAAAAATATGTTCATTATAAGCTGGAATTTCAAAAGAAAACATAAGGAGGTCGCGATTTGGAAAAACGGTATGATGGGTCTCTTTTCCCCATTTCTGTCTGCATTGTCAACAAAGAGGAGCCGGAGCGGGAGCAGTGGTTGGAGCTGCCCACCACACAGCAGGCGCTTCGGGAGCTGCTGCAAAACATCGGCGGGGACCGGCAGGGCTGGTATCTGGGTGAGGTAGACTGCCACCTATACAACGCCGCCGCTGTGGAGGACTGTACGGATATCAACGAGCTAAACTACCTGGCCGCTGCCCTGGAAGCCCTGACGGACGGGGAGTTCGGCTCCTACCAGGCCATTGTGGATACGGGCAGGCATTGTGACACCATCCAGGATCTGATCAACCTGACGGAAAATTTGGATTGCTACGATATTGAACCGAACATCCAGGACTATGAGGATCTGGCTCAGTATATCCTCCACGAGCGAGACACCTACGACTATTCCACCCTTCGGGCCTTGGAGGACTACATTGACTATGAAGCCTTTGGACGGGACGTTGCGGAATCCGAGGGCGGCTCCATTGAGGACGATTGCTATATTTCACCCACCAGTTCTCCCTTTGCGGAGTTTTACGATGGCAACCCGGAGACGATCCCGGCAGGCTACATCGTGTTCACCCCGGAGCTTCTTCTGCTGACCGCCGAAGAAAAGAAGGATTGGGCGGAGGATCTGGCGATCCAGTGTGACAGCTTCTTTCGGGATTTTGACACGGGCTATGCGGAGAAGTACCCGGAGAAACGGTCCCAGGTAGCAGCCTTCTATGACTGGCTGACAGATGGCAAAGTTGCTTTTCTGGAATCCAGGCTGAAGGACCTGGGCCAGACGGAACAGGACGCCCTCTACTCTGACCTACAGGACTATAAAAAGCTCACCGCCTACGACCCTGCCCTGGATGACCTGCCCAAAGCCATGCAAATTCTTGTGGTTGAGCCACGGAAAGCCCCCTGCCTGCGGGAAGTGGAAGGAAGTGATTTCCATAGCATTCTGGGCGGCGATTACTCCGTTACCCACCCATTCGGGCCAGAGGTAGCCTTGCTATGCCGGGAGGGTGGCAGAGAATCCGGTCTGGAATGGAACCGAGCCTTATACAATGGCCGGGGCCAGGTCTATGACGTAATTGCCGGCACCTTTCTGGTTGCCGGCATGGATGGGGACAAAATCACTTCTCTGCCTGACGACCTGGCAAATAAGTATAATCGTAGGTTCCAGACCATTGAGGTCTACGCCCAGGTTGGGGACCGCACCGTTATGTTCCAGGTGCCCCAGGACAACCTCTCGGATCTTTCTGACCGGGATCTGGACAGCATCCTTCGGGCAAAGCTGGAAAAGCGACCCTCTCTCCGGGACCGACTGAACGCCGCCAAAGAGGAATGCGCTGCCCAAGCGGCTCCAGAGAAGAACATCAGCCACACCGGGCCAGAGCGGTAAGGAGGCGGCAAGATGCCTACATATGAATATAACCGGGATTATCCTTTCGCCGCCTTCATTACGAACCTCGGAAAATACAATGAGGGCGAGCTGATAGGCGAATGGGTGAAGTTCCCCACCACAGCGGAAAAACTCAAGGCCGCCCTGGACAGTATCGGCATCGGCCAGAAGGACGATTTTGGATACGCCTATGAGGAATGGTTTATTACTGACTACGACTGCTATGTGGATGGCCTGTATGACAAGCTGGGAGAATACGTCAATCTGGACGAGCTGAATTATCTTGCTTCCAAGCTGGACGAAATGAGCCAGAGTGAATACGAGCAGTTCCAGGCGGCCATGTCAGTGGGCGACCACGGCGGCAGCCTGCAGGATATGATAAACCTGACGGAGAATCTGGATTGCTATGAGGTGAACCCCAATATCACCGACTATGACGATCTGGGCAGGTATTATATCAACGAACTGGAAGCTATGCAAGTACCGGAATACCTGGAAAACTACATTGATTATGAAGCCTACGGGCGGGATGTTGCCTTGGATGAAGATGGTCAGTTCACCGATTACGGCTATGTCCGGGATACCGGAGATTCTTTCACGGAGGTTTACGACGGGAACCCGGAGAATATCCCGGAGGAATATCGAGTCATGTCTGTTTCCGAAGATGATCTTCCCAAGAAAGAAATTGAGGAATGGGCAGCTGATATTGCCTATGATCTGGACGCTCTTTTCCGGCAGAAAGATTCCCAGTACGCCGCCGCTTTCCCCGACGCGCAAAACGCATGGGCGGATATCCAGGAGAAACTTCTTGCGGGACGAATTGTGGATTACATCGAGAAACTGGAAGCCCTGGGGCAGAAAGTCACAGACTACCTTCCCACCGAATTGGAGAAGTTCAAGGAGGCTACCGGCTATAAGGAGTGGCTGGATTTTGACCCGGATACTGTCCGGGAAGGACTTGAAAACCCGGACAAATCCCGCATTGATGAAATGCTGGCCTTTGCGGAAAAGGCGGAGCGGGAATATGCCGCCGAGGCGGCAGCCTATGAGCAGACCCCGTCGGATATTGTGGAACAGGCCCGGGCCGTCTATGGGGATCCGGAGAAAATGACTGTCCTAGTGGTGGAGCCGCTGAAAGAACCCTATGTGAAGGAAATCGCTCCCGGCTACAAATCCATGCAGGCGGAAGTCGATGGAACATTTCAGGCCATTTATCCCTACGATGACCCTGTGGCCCTGGTCTGCAATGACGAGGGAAAGCTGGCGGGCATGGATCTGAACCGTGGCCTGCGGGACGATACCGGAAACCTCTACGACATTGTGGCCGGTACGTTCCTGGTGGTCGGTCTGGGTGAGGAGGACTTCACTTCTCTGTCCCCGGAACTGATTCAGAAGTACACGGAGCAGTTCCAAACGCCGGAGCTGTTCGTCCCCAGGAATGGCAAGCTGGTAGTGCTGCCCGTCCCGGAGCAGGCCCAGGAGAAAGCCTATCTCCCAGACAAGTTTGAAACCGGAGGCCATGTGCAGACTCCCAGGGGGAACTTCTGTGTAACAGCTCTGAGCCAAAAGCAAATGGAGGCTCTGGGATACGGTGTCCACCACCATTCCGATGACCGGCGTTTCCTTATCATGGGCAACGGCACCCGTGCCTTTGCGGTAGCGGCTGACCCCAGGGATTTGGAACGCCCATCCATCCGGGACAGATTGGAAACCGCCCGGCAGGAGTGTGACAAACAGCCGAAGGGGGACACCCCCAGCCGGGGCGCACCGGAACGGGAGGAACGATGAGCCGAAGCAAGAAATGGAGGTTGGAATGGGCGTTCTTCCTAGGTGGGAACGGACGGCGGCAGTATCATCCACTTTGTCAACGCTGTGAATATGGCTGTAAACAGAGCTTTCGGGTACATCTGATTGTCTGCCCGCATTACGGTTCTAGGCGGGCGAAAAACTGTATGGATATGGGTGGAAAAAGCGCAGAATAATTCTCTATATCCATATTTTCAATGAGGGCCTTTATGATTTCCCATGTGTGTGATTGCCTGCTGACTCACGGAGAAAAAGACTCAGTTTTGTACACTTTTTGTCATGCACAAAATGAGTGTATAAGCTTTTCACTTCGTCTGATTAGTTATGCTTTTGCTTTGCAGACTTGATTGAATAGAAAAAGGCGCCCACAAGGGGCACCCAGGAATAGAAATTTAACTATCGTCGCTAATGATCTTTTTAACATTAGCAGCAATTTCTGCAATGGTCATTGTCGCAGTATTCAATGCGCTTCTACTAGCAAATAGGGGGCTGAAGGCTATGACCTCATTCTTGGATAGGTGGTGCCACACAGGAAGTAAAACCTTCTTGCCTGTGGTGCTCTCTATCTGAAATAAGGCATCCAATTCTGCCTTCGTCCAGTACTTGTCTTCTTTAACATAATCGGGCGAGAGGATGATGATGCCGTATTGAGCCTTTTCCAGACCTTCGTCAATTTTAGCCCGGAAGCGGTCGCCCCAGTTGATATTGTCCTTGTCATACCACACTCTGATGCCCTCGGCTTTAAGACGACTAACAAGCTCCTCCACTAAGGGCTGTTTATCCTCTGACGCGTGACTTATAAAAACGTCATACTCTTTGGTACGTGGGGTATCGGGACAACAACGGCCCCCATCACTATTGTCCTGTAAACTCTCCATAATTGTGGCTAGAACGCCCTTCAAATAAGCCAGATTAACATCCGCAGGGACTTCGAAGGAGACATTGCCAGTGGATGCCTCAATCTTGAATTTGACACTAGGATTGACGGGGGTGTCCATGCCAGGCATATGTTGTTCCGGCTCGTTAAAATGACTTTTCATATAAGATTCCTCCTGTTAGTGTATTTGATCCGCGTAATGTGTGGCAACGGTATTTAGTTTCGTATGACTTGCATACCGTGGAGAGAAGTAACATCAATACCCTAAAGGCATACAAAAAGTGGCAACAGCACACAATGCCATTGCCACAACTTATGATGAATCTAAAAATAGCGGAAAATCCCTATATTCGATTCAGAGGGGGCAATGTGCAACAAACGTTCATCCAAGCCAGAATTCGATTCAACTTCAAAACAGTCTTGTTCACAATTTCACCCTCTTTCACGATTTTGGAAGATCGAGCAGTACTCCACCCCGCCTAATCTCCTTACTGTGTTTTTTCTATTATACTTTCACAATTCGATATTATCAAGATGCGGTATTACTATAAATATTGAGAAAAAATTATAAAATACAGGTAAAACAGAGAAATGTGAAAAAATTCTTGAAATTTCCAATTGATAGTACTATACTGTGTGAGTGTATATAAATTGTAAAAGAGGGCTATCTGTCCACATACCATGGACACGTAGCTTTCCAAAATTTAAGAATTTGTTATAGCATACGTTACTGAACCGTATAGAGTTGGCTTTTACCGCGATGATTAGTAGGATACGAAGGTGGGAATGCATTGGATGCAAGCTCCTGATGAGAAAGAAAGCCAGGGGCTATGTGTCGAAGCGAGAAATGGCACCTGGAATGAGTGTTCTTCCTGGACGGGAATGGACGACGGCAGTATCATAGCTTGTGTAGGAACTGTTCCCACGACTGCAAGCGGAGTTTCCGTGTGAAACAACTTGCCTGTCCGCATTACAGTTCCAGGCGGGACAAAAACTGTATGGATATGGGTGAAAAAACGGTTGAATAATCCTCTGTGTCCGTATTTTCAATGAGGGCCTTTATGATTTCTCATGTGTTGGTCTACTTACTGGCACACGTAGGAAAAGGCAAAATTTTACACACTTTCTGTCATACATAAAAATGGGCGTACAGCCTTTCGGTTTGTCCGATTGGCTGTACGCCTATTTTTTGAACTATTGCAGGAGCTATTTAATGCAGGTTTCGCCATGTCTGCGAAGAATTAGAGAACTCAATATTTTTCCAACTCAGCTGCAGAACGGAATCGTTCAAAATGCGAGCTATCCTTCTGTACATTCTCAAGATCTGTGTGGTTAAGAAAAATTTGCCTTGAAGTGTACATACGTTTCCCATCTGCAGGAAGCATTTGTACAGAAAAATTTCCAGAACCATTTTGGGAACGCAACGTTGGATTTTCAAGTTTTCCATCAAAAATATCGACCAACGAACGTAACGTTAAAGTTAGTCCGAGAATGGAAGTTTTTAATTCTTCAACGTACTCAAATATAATTTCCCTACCTTGATTTTCTCTGCATTTGCGCTGAATAGAGTCACTCTCACCAACGAATCCACTCAGAGTAATCTCTTTTTGATATGCAATGAATGGTTTTTTCTCCACAAGGCAGCGATATAACTTATCAACTTTTCTGACATCATCAATCGTCAACTCGTTGGCTGCATCAAACTTCATATTTAATTTGTTTTCAATCTCATAAAGACGATGCCAAAATTGCAACACTTTGTCCGGTATGCCTTGAAACGTTATATCCTCATTTGGGGTAATTAAAACACCACCCAGAGTGCCAATCCCCTGTGAAAACGCATTAAAAATCTCTTTTGCAGCGAGAACATCAGAGACAGACGGGTATGGACACAACGTGATATTGAACTGCATAGGACTATTTATGTTTGCAGAATCTAGAATATACGAAATTTTCAATGGAGCTTGTCCAACCGAAGCAAAGGACATTTTATTTATGCTGTTTATTTTCTGGCGCTGAAACATAAGTGTGAGCGTATATCCATTGCCCGCAATTTCGAGTGGAAAAGGGTTCGGAAATATAGGAGCATTTACATATAGGCAGCCATTAGAAAGCTCAATACCTTTCAAAGGCGCTACGATGAAGTCATTAGCTTTAATTTTTTCTCCGTTGACAGTGTAGCATCCGTCCTTATCAGGGGAGAGCTTGATCGCTGTCTGTATGTTGTACGAATAGGTGAGTATGTCTTGAAATGTATAGTGACCGTTCGGATCAAAAACGGATTCAGCCTCTTTAGGCAATACCGCATTGAAACCGGTAATATCAAGGGTGCCATTACAATCTAAACGGCAATACCCGTTGTGATCCTCCACATATCGGAAACCATCAGGCAGATTTTTTCCTACAGTTTTCAAAACTGAATCTGGCACCTTAGATGTAAATTGCGGCTTCTTGACAAAAGTTTCTCTAAACTTCGAAAACATCAAAAATCCTCCTTAACATTCTCCCATATCAGCACTTGAGAAATAAGCTTTCTTCGTACTGCATCGTCATCTGTAATTTCATCAATTGTTCTGCATATCTCCCTAAAATCATCTTCATTTTTAAGAATAATATACTTAATGTCAGAAGGAGAAAATTTGAGCCAACAGCATTCATTGTCGACTATTGTCTGGTTAAGGACACCTATGCTAGCTATTTCATCGTCAGAAACCGCTTGGGGCAAATCAATTTTGGAAACATCCGGAATGAAACGCCACTCACATTCATCGGTGAAATTTTTTGATATTTCTCCCCCATCCTGTGGCATGGTGCCCTCTATTGGCTTTAAGTAGAACATTTGGGTAAGGAGATAGTCGATTGCTGGAATAGTTTGTTCTGTCTGCATAGCTGATGTGAAGGCAGCCGAGAAATCTTTGCACAAGATCGAGTGCTTATTTACATACTGCAATGGTTGTATTCCTTGATGGATCCCCCAGTTCTTTGAAAAAGCGATTCCATATCCCCCATATGTTGCCAGATGATTACCCAATCGGTGTATATTTATATCGCAAAAACATACCATTGGGTACGCTATTTGATGGCAGCCAATTGAAAGATAGTCAACATTCTCAGGGTAGAAACGTGGAACTAACGCTTTGTTTCTTAACGTGGAATACAGGTAGTCCGGTTTTTTGAAGAATCGAAACAATGTATTGGCACTCTGAACTGGAGGCATATACTGTTCATCCATTTGCTGTGCAGTCTCAGCACGCAGGATATCTTTCTCTGTACTTTCCATATTAACCCCCTGTTTCACAATGTTTGTGTTTATTATAGCACTTAGTCTTTAATAGCACCAGCATTCTCCCGTAAATTTTTGCTCATTATAAGGTTTAATGACTTTTGAATTAAAAATGATGCGAATACATTTTACGATTTAGTTCGTAAAATGTATTCGCATTGTTTTAGTTGTAGCCGATTATCAGGTAGTATATTGTCAGCGGTACATGTTGTATCCTCCTATGTTCATTCTAATTCGTGTGTGATGCTCTGCTCCGGTGGGAGCAGAATGTCCAGATTTCGTTTGATGGTATCGTACTCTTTCGCCTGCCGCTTGGCAGCGGTGTACTGCGCGTACAAAGTACCCTTCCGTACAGTCAGCTCCGATAGCTCCGCTTCCAGCTTTTCAGCGGCGGGCAGCGGGACCGCCCCTAGCCGTCTCAGCTCACGGGTGGCAGCCTCAAAAAGGATGATCTCACTTTCGTGCCCACGAAGGAACTTTTCCTTATCCTCCGATTTACGGTAGCGGTTATAGACCGGGCGGCACTTCCGATAAGTAGCGGCATATTTGGCAATCAGATTCAGCTCCGCAATTCTGCCCTCCACGGTCTTGATAGAGGCGATCGAATCATCTACGGCAGCGTTCAGCTCCGCAAGCCGACCATCCAGCGCCTCATAGCTGTCAATGCCATGCTCTGCCAGATAGTTTAGGGTTTTGGCACCCTCTTTCAGCTTTTGGAGCTTTGCCCAGTGTTGCAGCCCAGAACTTTGATTGCCCTGGACGACAGCGATTCGCTGAATGCACCCATCCTGCACCCTGGGCTGCTTCGATGGACGGGGGCGGCCCGCAATTCTGGCAGCGAGAGCTGCTTCTGTGTAATCAACGCCCAGAGTTTTCAGCCGGGTAAACCGTTCCTGATTGGAGGCCCGACAGGAAATGTATTGTCCCCGCCGGATTTCGTACCCTTCCTCCTGCAATCTGTGGAACAGATCTTCCAGATCCGCGCAGGCGGGAAGCAGCCGGTCAATGGTGACTTTCAGCTTTGCTTTATAGCTGGTGCCATTCCGTATGGCCTGATGCTCAGCGTAGCTCTTGCCCTTCTCCTGCCCGGGAACGATAACGGACAGGCCATGCTCTTTGCAGAGCAGGTCAGAGGCACGGCGAATCTCATAGTAACTGCGCTTGTTGGAATGGTAATGCTTGTAATCCGTGAAGCTGACGGCATTCCAAATCACATGATTATGGATATGCCCACGGTCAATGTGAGTGGTCAGGACAAACTCATATTTCCCGCCCAGAATCTCCTTTGCCAGTTCCAGCCCAATCTGATGGGCCTCCTCCGGCGTTACCTCTCCGGGGGCGAACGCCTGGATTAAGTGTCGGCCCAGATTCTCGCCCTTGTCAATGGCGTGCCGCCTCGTCCAGGCAAATTCAATGTCGGCAGTTTCTGCGGAGCAGCCATAGGCAGAAATCAGCAGACTACCATCTGTCTTGATTGGGTTGCAGATGTAGTCAATGGCGGCTTTCAGGGTAGACTTGATAGGATGCGTCTTTGTAATTGCCATATCTCGTCCTGCCTTTCCCGGATTTCCTGGATATCTGCCTGGTACAGAGAATCCCCGGCGTTCACCCTCTTGGCTATCTGATTGATATTGCGCCCAATGGCAGCCAGTTCCCCGGTAAAGGCTTTGATGTCCGCGGTGTCCAGGTTGATGATATACCCGTCAATTGCCATTTTCCGAAGGTACGCCCCTATCCGCTTGACCTGGAGCTGGGACAGTTTCTCGTCAATGAGCTGTTTTTCCTCCTCCGTAACGTAAAATTTGATTTGAATATTTCGCTTTCTGACTGCCATCTACCGCCTCCGTTTTCGTCTAAGGGTTTGGGATTTGCCCAATAACAAATTTCGCAAGTGGGTACTCACTTGCTGTGCTTGCTGTAACTCTTACTGCTCATATATGTAATTCGTTTATGCGTAATTTGGCAACTATGTGAAGAAATTATCATAGAAATATCGCAATTTATTATACCTTATCTTAAGACGTTCCACCATATAAGCAACGAAGTTAGTTAAATCAAGCAAAAAGTTCCACAATCTTCATTTTCATAAAGATTATGGAACTTTAGATAAATATATGTAAGTTTTTTAACGCAAATTAATTGTGAACACTCTCCACTATGGGTTGAGTTCCCTCGCTAGTGCAGATATCCGAGCAGGTTTTGAAAGCTTTTTAACTTCTGAGTATCTGCAACAATGTGATTATACTCAGAGTTCGAAACACCTTGTCTTATTTCAATCAGTTTAACTCCAAATAACCTCGTCCAGGCCAAAGCAATCGCTGCGTAGAGTTTTATATCTTTAGGAACGCAATACACACCCGGCATATCTCTTGGCGTATAAATGCCCGAATTATTAACTTTTTCTCGCAATTTCAACAAAGACTTCGGCATTGATTCATTCGCTGGAAAAGAGAAAATATTATTAATTGCTTTAGCTGTATCCCTTCTACTGTTGGAATATGTAATCTTATTGAAATATTCATACTTGTTTACTGCAAGAAGAAGTTCCATGCAGAGGAAAACATAGTCTTCCGTACCAATATCTAGTAGATTGTGCACGAGCATAGCTTTGTGTACTATTTGTTCTTGCTTTCGAATTGTGATACCGTCGAGAATGAGTTTGATAAACTCGTCAACTGGTTCATTAAAACTTAAGGCACTCTTATCAAACATGTTAAGATACTCATGGTACTTTTCCCAAAACTTCACTGAAAGCCTTCCATTATTTAACACCAACTCAAAACTAAAAAACTTTTCTAAGTACTTTTCTGGATTCTTGTACCCAAAAATTTTATTGATGCTGGCAATTAGCTGCTCCTTGTCAATGGAAACAATCGTAACAATTTTTATTTGTCCGTGTGATGTAAGATGATGTAGCCTCTCTAGAACTTTTATTGCATATTCCGGCAAGCATCGATCCAATTCGTCTACAATAATCACGATGTTGCATTTGGTAGATAATCTATTCAACGATGCTGCCAATTTTATTAAATTATTCTTTAGATAATAATTTTTATCATTTTTTGTGATTTCTTTGAATTCATCGTCTCCGTATTCAATGCCTTTCCGAACAAGTTCAATGGCATTATCTAATTCAATACCTGTTTTTTCTTTTATTATTGTCGCAGATAGTGTAATCAGGGAATCAATCGTAGCTTTTAGGACTCCTTTTATTGCACTTGTTTTCTCTGTTTGGGGAAGCATATGAAGCTTCTTCCATATTGAGGTGATTGTTGAAGAAATAAGTGCTAAGAGAGGTTCGTCATAATAGTCATTTTCCCAGCAGTTATATCGGATAATACAATATTCTTTCTCCGCTGTTACCAGATTGCATAATTTGTCCTCAAGCAAATCTAGTACGAAACTCTTTCCTGATCCCCATGTGCCATTTATCGCAAAGGATGTAGAGGCTGAATTCTGGGATAGTTTTTCGATAATTTTTACTGTCTGGTTAACAAACTGTTCCCTATGGAGGATGTCTTCACTTTTCATAAAATATGTTCCCTTTCTTAAATTGTCTAGCAGAGGCCAACCTCCCCTCTGGATGCTAAGACGAGGCTAGGAAATGTTGTTGCCAGAAAAAGTAAATTCTTGATTTAACTCTCCACAATATATAGACACTGGTAATGATGTTATCTGAATAGTTTTTTGATCTCTTTTCTCCATAATATTTTTCTCCTTATATATGTATTGAGATAGCTATCATACAGAGGCCTTGGCTTTATCCGCTATCATTACGGTAACAGTAAAGACATGCTTTTCAGCATCATAAGACCATTCAAAATCCCCTTGATACTTGCTTATAGCTTTGGCGACACTTTTTAGCCCAAACCCGTGGAAATTGACATTGTCTTTTGTGGAGAGCAATCGGCCGCCAGACTGTTTAGGCTGTGTATCACAGCTGTTACTAAGAATAATGACACTATACGCATTTCTGTGAACAGTGTTTAGGATAATCCTCTTCGATTGAGATTGCTCCGCAGCGGTAACAGCATTATCCAGAAGGTTTCCCAGAATGGCTACCAAGTCAATATCGTCCAGCTGCGAAAGATTACACACCTTAACATCATGCTCAAACCGTACCCCTCGAAGCTCACAATCCACTGCATACTTATGGAGCATAACATCTAGGAGCTTATTTCCGCTGTGGCAATTACGGGTGTAGTCAACAAGCTGCTTGGATAGCTTTGCAACATAATCATTGATCTGTGGATCGTTGTTGAGGAATTGAATTGCGGCGAGATGCTTCTTAGCGTCGTGGGCATAAATCATAAGCTGCTGGTTTTGCTGATCCAAAATTTGATAATAGGATTGTTCTGCTTGAAGACGGTTCAATTCGTTTTGCATTTGGAGGGACAGGCTGGTTGCTTTTAACTGATGAGAATACGTCACAAACAGCAAGATCGACGAAGCAAAAATACAAATACTTGCAAGCGACAGCAGAAACTGAATGTGATAATCCATATCTGGCATACCACAAATATGCCAGAAAATCGTTTGGCATCCGGCCGCACAAATTGGGTAAATCAAAAAAGTCAACGGGAATGTGTTTCGGTTTTCTTTTGGTGAAAGAACCTTTATCAAAATTAGAATGATTAAAAAGTAGAATGTCTTAATAAGTACAGCCTGAAATAACGCAAGCGTGAAATTGCTATTATATTCGCCAAATGCTGTGCCTGTTACATAGGAACTCAAAGAAACCACGGCCACTTCTACCGCAGCGTTAATGATTCCCATAATAGCTGAATAAAATAAACTCTTAAGCACGGTAGAGTCAAAACAGCTACTGCCATACAAAGCAGTAAGCGCAAAGGTCGATAGAATGTTCATCGTTGCATTGTTGCGCAACAAAAGATTAATACCCGATCCCAAAGAGAATAATAAACCGCCGATGAGCAGGCGCTTAGCTGGTGTAAAACGGGTTTCAAAAACGGCTCCGTAAAAAATATAGGATATTATCATTTCCACTTGATAAACGCAGAAGGAAAAAATAGGATTTAGCATATCATCTTCTCCGTAAGTATTCAAACCAGAATTTATGAAATGCGGACTGCTTTCTGGGGGCGATCGGAATACGAACACCATTGGTGAGTAACAGTTCAGAGTAGACATATCTTTCAACATAGTGCAAATTAACAAGGAACGATTTATGAACAGGATAGAAAAACAGTTGTGGCAATTTTTCGCATAAGTCATCATACTTTTCGGAAGTACTGAAATCTCGGGCCTTTGTAATAATTGAAACCCTACGTCCCTCCCTTGTAACATATAGGATATCATCCGCAATCACGCGTTGCTGAATGCCGTTTTCGGAAAGAAAAATATCCACATAGGCTCCGTCAATGTACTCCATTGCTTTGTCCAGACCCGCATATAGTCTCTTCACATTAAATGGCTTTTCAAAGAAACGGAATGCCTGCAAGTCCATTGCGTCATCCTGATACTCATCATAATTGGTGACAAAAAAGAGTGCTAACTTCGGATTATCTTGGCGCAGGTGCTTAGCTAGAGAAATCCCATCCATGCCAGGCATCTGAATGTCCAGGAACGCCAGATCATATACCTCCATACCCTTCTTTTCCAAATGGGTCGGGTCTGTCAATGTTGCAATGGTACAAGGAATATGGTGATTCCTCATATATTCCTCAACATGAATGCGCAAGGTGTTCAAATAGATCTGCTCATCATCACAAATTAAAATTTTCATAGGAGCCCTCACAATAGACAAATAGGCTTGCAGTTCGCATGTGCTGCAAGCCTATTTTATCACTATATACAGGAAACGTCAAACATCACCCTCTAAGGGAAATCAGCAATTTTGCACAATTTCCTTGCATTTTATCAAAGCAGGAGGCACCTCACTTGCTATTATCCAGATAAGCACGCAAAAGGTGGCACAGCATTTTCTGCTCTGTCGGCGAAAGCTGTTTGGCAAGAACCGTAATATCATCGGCTTCTGGTGCTATCTCGCCCACTAAATAATAATTAGGAGTTCCGCCCAATACGTCGCACAGTGCGAGCAAGCTTTTCGTCGTAACCAGGCATTTCCCGCACTCCATGCTGGAAATGTGATTCGTAGAAAGATCCAGTCTTTCCGCAAGCTGCTCTTGGGACAATCCCGATACTTCCCTGCGGTGTTTGATACGTTTGCCGATCAGCTTTTTGTTGATGTCCATTCCAATCACCACAGATAAGATACCATGATTCCTCTAAAACTAGAACAAAGTAAGATAGAACATATCTATATATCCATTGATTTATAAGGATTTAATAGAGATATCTAATTATTATAGTGAATCCTTGCATTTTTGCGCAAATATTCTACACTTCTGTCAATGCCCTTGCAATGCCAAAAATTGTGTGATATTTTGTCGGTAAAAGGAGGTGAACGACATGAAGAACAACAAGAAGCTGATTGCCGAAATAGCTCGGAAGGCTGCTGAGAAGGCCCTACGGCGGGATGCAAACAGCACCACATGCTTAGGCTTCTACCAGCCTAAGGCACCTGCTGCGCTGAAGCGTTTCAAGAATGTCAAGTAATGGGGACATGGATTGCGGAGCATATTACGCAGAGGCTGATTGCATCATCGGTGATAGAAGAAGGTGATAGAGAGCTTTATAGTTATGGCTTTTTCCTCTTGCTTTCCTCGGTGCTCTATCTGGTTGTTGCTACCATATTCGGCAGCGCATTTGGTATCCTGTGGCAAAGTATCGTATTCTATTTTTTATTTTCAATCCTTCGCGAATATGCAGGTGGTATCCACGCGAAGACGGAACATGGCTGTATGCTCAGCACTATCCTGGCACTGCTGCTGTCCATCATGGGAATCCGAAAAATGATGCAGGCTGAACTTTCAACCGCTGCTATGGTGTTTCTGATTGTTGGATGTGTAGCAGTGTTTCTTTTCAGTCCCATGGATGTCCCAGAAAAACCACTGTCGGCTGAGGATTGGCGGCACTACCGACGAGTATCCCGGTGGCTGGCAGCAGCATATGTGCTCCTCGGCATATGGGCTACATCTGCTGGTTGGCCCATCCTTTACCCCATAGCAGCATCTGCCACTCTTGAGGGAATCCTACTCTTGGCAGGAACGATAAACCTGAAAAACGCGCACTCGGAAAACACGGCATGAGATTTAGTACAGCCGTAGAAATACTTTCTTCTGACCGTGAGTCTGTACATGGTTTTGTGAAAACACCGCAAAATGTTTTTGGTATGGGGACTAGAACGGCACAGGGATATTATGGATGACATGACCTATCGGATTTCTCGCCATGCTATGCAATGTCGGACATACCGAAAGGGCAGCCAATCCACCAGCTATCCGGTATGTCCGCGCTGCAACATAAGTATGGACAGAGAATACATGGCGTTCTGTGATCGCTGCGGGCAGAGGCTTGCCCGAGACCGGTTTCCAGAATGGTCAGGCTTTTGCCGGCCCCTCCTATTTTCGTGAAAAATCGGTATGCTGCATTTATCACCCTGTAAAAAATGATGATATTATACTGATTTTCTTTCAAAAGCATTAGGAAAACAATTTGCGCGAATAGAGATCAGCAAAGGACGGTGCGTACAGCTGCATGATTGGTAAAAATATTATCCGACGAACCCCCAGGGTGAAGGTTCTCGCCCAATGGTTTTGCCTGCTTATTCTCGCCGGGGCAGTTCTTTTTATCAAATCTAATGTCTTAACTATTGCAGCAGTTTGCGGAAATTCTATGTATCCATCTATGCAGGATGGTGATCTTCTTGTTGTAGCCCGTAACTACTCTACCCTCTCCTTGGGAGATGTTATTTTGATTCAGGTTCCCTCTGCGGAATTTGGTGAAAAGTACATTGTAAAAAGAATTATTGCAACTGGAGGTGAGACAGTAAGCATCGATTACGACAAAAATGAAATCCGTGTTGATGGCAAATTGCTTTACGAACCATATGTTAATTTGCAGCAGCCAGACCCCATGCTGCCAATTGATGAAAATCCCCAGATTGAATATCAAGTTCCGGAAGGACAGGTATTTGTTCTGGGTGATAACCGAAATTTTTCTCTGGACAGTCGGGAAGCATTACTTGGCTTTGTGGATGTGTCAAACATCGTCGGTACGGTTATAGCAGGAGTACAAAACCCATAGTGGAAAATACCCACCCCTCTTTTTTATTAAGGCAGGTAACGCCAATATACGCAGAAAGGAGAGTTCTATGAAATTAGCAAATGCGTTTACAAGAACGGTTGCTGTGCTACTGTTGCTTGTCATGTGCCTGACTCCCATGAAAGCTCTGGCAACATTTTGGGAATGGGGTAGCTTTGAATTTAACAATGTAATCGACACTAAACTCCCGTCACCCAAAGCCAAGAGCGACGGCGACACAAAGTGGTATCTTACAATTTACAACAACGGTTACAACACAATGTCCAGCACCAATATACTTGGTGCTCGAATGAATTTCTCGCTAAATGCGGATGGATCGGAACGTAGCTTCGCAAGCGGCTATCACACGTTCTCAAATTATGTGACCCAATATCCCATGAGCTATATCTACTTTGTGCAAAAAAACGATCTGATGGTTATGGGTCTAAAAAAGGACGATACCAGCACCAGCTCAACGGTGCTACGTGTTTCTGGACAATACGCCCCATAATGTTTTAAACCAGGCGTTACAAAATTGGCGTTACCTGTTTTACTAAAAAAGAGGACAGAATCCCATTTTACAATTAATAAAGTCATTAAAAAGAAGGTGTCTATTTGAAACGCAATATATGTGCGGCACTGGCCCTCAGCGTCCTAAGCATCCAGATATTAGCCGGATGCCAAGATAATTACACACCAAAGGGAACTCTGACAGTAACCACCAACTCAACAGAAGCAATGCTGCCACCTGTAACCAAAATTGACCCAACTGCCGCTGTCAACGAAATTCCACTGAAGCAGATGGATCTGGAACTGAAGGAGAATCATCAAATCCATGCAGAGGTATATGCCCCTGACATTCAGGAGCTGCCGAGCTATAAGCTGGAGCCGCTTCAGTTTGACCCTCAGGCGGTGGCAGCTGTGCTGATTCCGGATGACAGCAGTCCCTTTACGGTAGATTACGATGAAATGAGAAAAAGTTCATTTTTAACTACAGAAAAGGGAAATGTTCTTAGAATAGGATCAAGCAGTATTTCTCTTTATCGGAATCAGGATCAAGACGACCCTGCAAAATTCAGCAGGGATGATACAATTCTAGGCTTGCTGACTGAATATGCTCAATCCAATCCGGACCATCAGAATGATTCTCTAGCCTTTATGACCATGAAGGAAGCAATCCAGCGTGCAGAGAATGTTTTTAAGGAATTGGGTCTGTGCTGGCAACCAGTGCTGCAAACCAGCATTGGACTGGATCATCAGCAGATCATGCAGTATCAAAAGGAACAGCTCCCGGAATATGAAGGTATTGAGCTTCAAAAGACACCTGTTCTGGATAATTTAACGCAGGAGGACGATGCCTACCTGTTGACATTCGGTTTTTCCTGTAACGCTGTACCCTTATATGGTTTCCCTCAGGAGCCCGGTTTAGAAATTGGCTCTGATTCCCCTATCCCAGTTTATATGAGCGCAGAAATGATTATCACTCCGCAGGGCATTACCTGGTTTAATCTGACGGGCGGATATAAAACTGTGGAAACTGGTGTCAGACCACTGCTGTCTGCGGAGGAAGCTGTAGCAAAATACAAGCAAAAATGGGATAGCACGATTTTACCTATGGCAGACGAGAATTGGGAAGTCTGTGCCATTTATTTGGAATACATTACAAAATGGACAGACGGTAGTCCCTATTTGACTCCATATTGGTGTTTAGTGAGAGACTCGATGATTACAAATCAATTTACAGGGGAGACAACATGGTCCAGAGAAGTCGGATTTTCCGGTAACGGTACTCGATTCAATGCGTTCACGGGTGAGGAGCTTTTATATGGAGGATAAGCTTGTGCAGGGCAGTATGCTCCGATCCGATATCCGACAGGGCTTCGGAATTTCATTCTTGTTTGCCGTGGCTGGAATTGTTATCTGTTTATGCTTTGACTCTTGGGAGACATTAAAGGCCACCATAAACAACCCTCTTATTTATGGGGAATACGCTACCATCTGCGTGCTGTATTTCTACTTCAATGCAATATCCTTTGGCGGTGTATTCAGCCATTATATGCTTTCCATTCTGGCGGCGCTTCCATTTGCGGCGAATTATAGTATTGAACAGCAAAACGGCGCAGTAGTCTACCGTATACTGCGCAGCAGTAAAAGAAACTATTGCTCCACTAAAATTCTGGTTTCTGCGATCTGCGGTGGACTGACAGTCTGCATAGGCTGCCTGCTTTTTATTCTAGCTCTTTCTACATATCTGCCGCTGATTACTTCTCAAAAGGTTCTTGAATTGTCAGCTGTTCCATACGCATGTACCCTGTCGATAGGAGGCGGCGTCCCATACTTTGTTATTTCCTTGTATCTGGCTTTCCTCAGAGGGGCGTTGTACAGCAGCGTTGGAATGTGTGTATCCGCATTTCTACCAAACCCCTATATAGCAGTGTGCTCTCCCATGATTTTTGAGTTCTTTTTGGTTGAGTGTGGACGGCTTCTTCGACTGCCAGCTGCTTTGCGACTGGATCTGATTTTATCGGCACGGGGAACTCTTTTTTCTGATTCCGCTACTCTGGTAATCGTTACAGTTGTTGTATTATCCATAATTATCCTCTGCTTCAAGCTGTTTTCGGCTCGATGTGAAAGGAGACTGACGTATGGTGCATAGGTCGGTAAAAATTATGTGGTTTCAGATAAATCAGAATCTCGCTACGGTTCGTGTGATTATGCTGTTTCTCCTGATTTTTATATTTATATTTTCCTCTGTTCGCCCGGTATGTGATTTCGCGGGTGCATACGAAATTGGCATAACTCCCTGGGTATTTCCCTTGATTACCAACGACTATATCTGCCAACTTGTTATTATGGCGGCTGCCATTTTACTGTTTTGTAATGCGCCCTTCAAAAGTGAGGCGCATAACTATATCCTTGTCCGGTCTGGAAACTTACCTTGGACCATGGGAGTATGCCTGTACATTATATTGATGTCTTTTTTATATGTAATGATGATTTTGGCGGCAGGAATTGTTGCAATTTTACCACATCTACAGCCAGGCGCCGGATGGGGACAAACATGGGGCACACTGGCACGCAGTCCTCAGTTTTATAGTCAATTCGGTATTTCGCTTTCGGTAAATGACTACATCATCGGCAAGTATCGCCCGGTGGAAGCTCTGGTAATTTCTTTTGCATTGGAATGGGCTTGCTGTACATGGCTGGGTCTTGTTACTTACTTCTTTAACAACGCTACAGAAACGATGTTCGGATCTGTGGTTGCAGCAGCTTTTGTGTTTTTGGATATAACAATTGAAAACGAATGGAGCTACGCATTTTTTAAGATCTCTCCTGTGACCATGGCTCAGCTTCGCACCTTATCCAGCACGCACTCCATCTACCATATGACGATCGGGTATGCGACTTCCTTTTTCACCATCTCCATTTTGGCCTTTGTGGGGCTGTGCCTTCTGACTCCCTATGTAAAAAAGCAATTCTCATCTATAAGACGAAGAAAGGTGGAGTAGTATGTGTGAAATAATATCCGTTCAAGGTGTTACGAAGGTATATGGCAGGCAGCAGGTTCTGAAAAATGTTTTTCTTTCCTGCGTCAAAGGAAGAATTTACGGACTGGTTGGGAGGAACGGCTCCGGCAAAACCGTGCTGCTCAAATGCATATGTGGCATTGTGCAACCTACCAGCGGAGAAATCTCGGTATGGGGGAAGCGGATTGGCAAGGATGTAGACTTTCCCGAGAATATCGGTTTCATCATTGAGACCCCAGGTTTCTTGCCCCATGAATCTGGCCTTTCTAATCTAAAGCATCTTGCTTCCATTCAAAGAAAAATTGGTCTTCAGGAGATTCGGGAGAGCATGGAACTGGTAGGCTTGGATCCGGATTTAAAAAAACCGGTGGGTAAGTATTCTATGGGTATGCGACAGAGGCTTGGTATTGCTCAAGCTATCATGGAGAAGCCTAAACTGCTCATCTTGGATGAACCAATGAACGGTCTGGACAATCAAGGAGTGGAACATATTCGTTCAGTCTTGCTTTCTTTGAAAGAAAACGGTGTAACAATTCTGCTGGCAAGCCACTTCAAAGATGATATAGCATATCTTTGTGATGAAGTATATCAAATGGACGCAGGCATTATTTCAAAAGTGGAATGAACATCGCCATTTGCACACGGAGGGGAAAATAGCTCATAAAACGGGCAAATTATCCAACTATTGCTGAATATAACGCATGTAATAGATGTTTTCTCTAGCTGTAATTGAATATTTTTAACATAACGATTTGGCAAGTCTCAAAGTCATACGCTAAATGCAAGAATATGAGCCTGCATTCCAATGTACTTGGTAATGCAGGCTCAAATTTTTTGCAATTTTTCAGAATTTGGTTGCCAAAATCCACTTTTTCGGATTACCCAATTGAAAGGGAGAAAATCACCACCCGCTTCGTGGCTGCGAAGGGAGGTGAGAAAATGAAAGACTCCGAAGAAATGCGCATTCAAAATCAGTTCGGTGGGTTCTGCACCAGGGTTTTGAAGAACGAGGCC
>ERZ779888.1039-NODE-1039-length-29338-cov-5.393846_pt1 | contig 29338 bp, 28 predicted proteins | sample MGYA00511245_ERZ779888 | MGnify/ENA primary metagenome ERZ779888 (study PRJEB29588, sample SAMEA2155255) | human gut metagenome | biome: human gut; feature: human-associated habitat; material: faeces | place: Denmark | collected 2008/2010 ...
AGGGGCGTTGCCCCTCGCTCGCTCCCCATAAGGGCGGCACTCACGGCACTTGTCCGCTCGTTCCGGCAAAGTGCCTTTGCTCGCATTAAAAGTAATTGATTGTGTCGTGTGATAGATTTATACGCGTAATATATATATTGCGTAAAGGGATGCAACGTCCCACGTTGCCCCCTCATCAGTCACTAACGCGCCAACATTCCCCCCAAGGGGAAGCCTTTCTTTATATTAAAAACAGTCACCTTTGTCGTGCGATAAACCTATAGAAGTAATACACCTAATGCGTAACGAGATGCAACGCTCGGCGTTGCCGTAAAGGGATGCAACGTCCCACGTTGCTCTTAACGGCGCAAGTTTGTTTGCGTCGGGAAATTTGAACGTTGGGGGAAGAAGTTCGTTTTTTTAAGGTAAAACGGCGGTCGGGGCGGTTTTATTTCGGGGAAAAGATAAGGAAAATATCATATTGACACAAAGGCAAATGTCGATTATAATTTAGTTGTTCCGGCAGGGCGAAACGTGCGTGCGAGAAGGCAGAACGGCAGGGCGGAACGCAAGGGAAAACGTGACATAAATTCGGTAGTTGCGCTAAAACGCATTCTATAGAAAAACAAAATTCTTAAAAGGAGAAAGAAAAAGATGAAAATGAGAAAATTGTTAGTTGCTTTACTGGCAGTTGTCGTTGTAGCCGTAGGCTGCGTTGCTCTCGTAAGTTGTGCAAGCAAAACTTATGAAATCGCAATCGTCACCGACGTAGGTCAGTTGATGGACGGCGGATTCAACCAGGGAACTTACGAAGGCGCTAAGGCTTATGCCGAAGCGAACGGTAAGACCTATCAGTATTATCAGCCCGCAAACGGTTCGGATGCTACCGATAACGACCGTGTAGACGCTATGCATCAGGCGATCAAGAACGGCGCGAAAGTTATCGTTGCTCCCGGATATTTGCAAGCCAAGGCGATGGAAACCGTTGCGAAAGAATCTCCCGAAGTTAAATTCGTATTCGTTGACGGATGGGCGATGGGACTTAAGAACGTTACCGCAGTAGTTTATAAGGAAGAAGAATCCGGATTTATGGCAGGATATGCCGCGGTTAAAGACGGATACGAAAAACTCGGCGGAACTTTCGGCGGCGGCGGAACGAACCCTGCTTGTAACAGATTTGCTTACGGATTTGCTCAGGGCGCAAGCGCGGCGGCAAAAGAAATGGAAAAGACCGTTAGTATGAAACTTAGTTTCAAATACGGCGACGGCTTCTCCGCTTCTCCCGACCTCCAAAGCCAGATGACCACGTGGTACAGTGCGGGAACGCAAGTTATTTTCTCTTGCGGCGGTTCTATGTTCAACAGCGTTAAAGCGGCTGCGGAACTTACCTCCAGCGGAAAGATCATCGGCGTTGACGTAGACCAGTCCGGTCTCAGCGACAGAGTAATTACCAGTGCGGTTAAAGGTCTCAGCGTATCCGTTCAGAAGATCCTCGGTGAATTCTACGAAGGAAAATGGGACGAACTTCTTGCCGACAAAGCGTCCAACCTCGGCGCGACCGACAACGCTACCGGAATCCCTTTTGCTACCAGCAGATTCAGCACCTTCACCGAAGCGCAATACAACGCGTTGTTCAACGGAATTAAGAACGGAACTATCGTTATTAAATCCGACGTCAGCAACATCGGTAAGAACGACAAAGGCGAAGAAAAAGATCTCGGATGTAACTACAAAGAATGGTGGGAAGGCAAATTTGCCGGCTCCAACGTTACCATCGAATTCGAGAAATAATAACGGCGCAGTCAAAAAAAAAGAAAGGGCTTTACGTCCTTTCTTTTTGCGAATATCGCGGAAACGGCGTTTTCACGGTATTCGCAAAAGGAAAGGATTTTTATAAGAAACATAAAGGAGAAAGGTATGACGGAAAAGGACGTCGAAAAGAGCGTTAATCCCGAGCAAAAGACGGATTACGTTATCGAAATGTGTCACATTACCAAGGTATTCCCCGGAATTAAAGCAAACGACGATATCACGCTGCAACTCAAAAGGGGCGAAATTCACGCGCTTTTGGGAGAAAACGGCGCAGGGAAATCCACCCTTATGTCGATTTTGTTCGGACTTTATCAACCGGACGAAGGCGTAATAAAGAAAAACGGGGTGGAAGTAAAGATCGACAATCCGAACGACGCAACCAATCTCGGCATAGGAATGGTTCATCAGCACTTCAAACTCGTAGATTGTTTTACCGTTTTGGAAAACATTATTCTCGGAGCGGAAGATACAAAATTCGGTTTTATCCTGAAGAAAGAAGCGAAAAAGAAAGTTATGGATTTGAGCGAAAAGTACGGATTGAACATCGATCCCGACGCAAAAATCGAAGACATAACGGTCGGTATGCAACAAAGAACGGAAATTCTGAAAATGCTTTACCGCGACAACGAAGTTCTCATATTCGACGAGCCGACGGCGGTTCTTACTCCGCAGGAAATCGACGAACTTATGGAGATAATGCGCAATCTTGCCAAAGAAGGGAAGTCTATTCTTTTCATTACGCATAAACTTAACGAGATTATGGCGGTTGCGGACAGATGCACCGTTTTGCGCAAAGGTAAATATATCGGAACGGTCGACATTAAAGACACGACGAAAGAAGAACTGTCCACTATGATGGTCGGTCGTCACGTTAACTTTGCGGTGGAAAAAACCGAAGCGAAGCCGGGTGAAGAACTCATTCGTGTAGAACATTTGTTCGTTAAGAGCAAAGCGCACAAAAAAGACGCGGTAAAGGACGTTTCTTTATCGGTAAGAGCCGGCGAAATAGTTTGTATAGCAGGTATCGACGGAAACGGGCAATCCGAGTTCGTATACGCGCTGACCGGACTTGAAAAGGCGGAAAAAGGTAAGATTTATCTTGAAAACGAAGAAATAACCGATAAAAGCATAAGGTACAGAAACGTTCACGGCATATCGCACATTCCGGAAGACAGGCATAAGCACGGACTTATTCTCGACTATTCGCTCGAACAGAATATGGTTTTGCAACGTTATTTCGAACCCGAATTCCAGAAAGGCGGTTTTATCAGGTTTAAGGAAGTAAGGAAGTACGCGGACGGACTTATCGACAAATTCGACGTAAGAAGCGGACAAGGCTCGATTACCGTTGCGCGTTCTATGTCCGGCGGAAACCAACAAAAAGCGATCGTCGCCAGGGAAATGGACAAACCGCATAAACTTCTTATCGCGGTTCAACCGACCAGAGGACTTGACGTCGGCGCGATAGAGTTTATTCACAAACAAATCGTTCAGGACAGAGATAACGGCGCGGGAATTCTTCTCGTTTCGCTCGAACTCGACGAAGTAATGAATTTATCCGACAGGATACTGGTAATGTACGAAGGGGAGATCGTAGGCGAACTTAACCCCAAAGAGATTACCGTGCAAGAACTCGGACTGTATATGTCCGGGGCGAAGCGTGACGAAAGCGTTTCGAAGGAAAACCACACGGAGGACAAGTGACAATGGATAAAGTAAAACGTTTTTTTAAGTCACTTTTCGTAAGCACGGAAGAGCAAGAAGCCAAACTTCTGACTTTCTACAAAAAAGACGGCACAAAGTCCGTTATTTCTTCGATAATCTGTATTCTGGCAGGAATTTTCGTCGGATTTTTGGTAATGCTTCTGATAGCCGCCATTTCTCCGAAAATAACCGTCGGCGACGCGTTTCAGGGTTTGGGCATAATCTTCGCCGGTCCGTTTTCAAGCGGTTCTTCGGCGTACGTCGTAAGAAGTTTCGGAGATATGATATTCTTCGCGGTACCGCTGATCCTGTGCGGATTGTCGGTTGCGATAGCGTTTAAGACCGGTTTATTCAACATCGGTGCGTCGGGACAACTTCTTATGGGCACGATGGGGTCTTTGCTTGTTGCGCTCAACATTAACGCGACGAACTCCGCCGCAGGCTTTTTCGGTTGGTTTGCCGCTTTGCTCGTGGGGGCGTGTTTCGGTTTCGTATGGGGCGCGATACCCGGTATTTTCAAGGCGTTGTTTAACGTAAACGAAGTTATCGTTTGCATTATGACCAACTGGATAGCGGCGAATATAGTGAGTTGGGTGTTTTCGGAAACGCCGGAACTCGTCAATACCGGCAGCGGTAAATCGGGTTATCTTATGACCACCACGTCGACCGGGACGGGAACTCCGAAGTGGGGATTTGACAAACTTTTCCCCGGTTCTTACATAGACATAGGTTTGATAGTGGCGATAATTCTTGCCGTCGTTATTTTGATAATGCTCAACAAGACGACGTTCGGGTACGAACTTAAAGCGTGCGGCGGCAACAAATATTCGGCTAAATATGCCGGCATGAGCGAAAAACGCAACATAATTTTGTCGATGGCTATTGCCGGCGCGTTGGCGGCGGTAGGCGGCGCGTTGTATTATCTTAACCCGGGCATAGAGTTCAAATTCTCGGCGGCATACAGCAAATTGCCGGATTACGGATTTAACGGTATACCGGTCGCGCTTCTTGCAAGCAGTAATCCGGTAGGCGTTATTTTCACCGGTATATTCCTTAGATACATATCTATCGGCGGCAGCAACCTTACTTCGGCAAATTACAACAGATACATAGCGGACATCATAATCGCGCTTATCATTTACTTTGCAGGGTTCTCCAAACTTATTCGCGACTTCCTTGTAAGAAGACGTAAGAAAAAGGAAAAAGCGTTGGTTGAAGGGGCGATAAACGAAGAAACTCGTTCAAACGGCAAAGCGGATAAACTGAAAGAGTTTTTTGCAAAACCAAAAGAGTTTTTTGTAAAAACGCTAAGCAAAATCAAACCGGTTCGAAAAGGCAAAAAGGAAGAAACGGTAATCGAAGAGATTAAGGAAACGATAGAAGAAGAGAAAGATTCTTCGCCTGTGAATACGGATAAGAAGGAGATATAGAATTATGGTACTGATTATTCAAATGACGATTATATATACGATACCGTTGATGATAGTCGCGCTTGCGGGTATGTTTTCCGAACGAAGCGGAGTAATTAACCTTGCGCTCGAAGGCGAAATGATTTTCGGCGCGTTTATGGGGGCGATATTCGTATACCTATGCCAAATGAACGACGCTTTGACGAACGTTCCGCAAATTATGTATCTCCTTGCAATGATCGTTGCGGCGGCGAGCGGAGCGGTGTTCTCATTGTTACTCTCGTATTCGGCGATCAACCTTAAAGCGGATCAGACGATAGGCGGTACGGCACTCAATATGCTTGCGCCGGCGATAGTCAACACTATGGCGCTTGCGTTTTTTAGTCAGGAAAAACTGAATATGCCTAAGCCTACGAGATTTGCTATTATCAACGAAGACGCAAGCGATTTTGCGAAAATTTTCATAGACAAAGCGTACATATCCACTTACATAGTCATTGCCGTATTCGTGCTTTTGTCGATATGGATTTATAAATCGAAAGTGGGTATGCGTATGCGTTCTTGCGGAGAACATCCGCAGGCGGCGGCAAGCGTAGGTATAAACGTTTATAAAATGCGCTATCTCGGAACGACTATTTCCGGCGCGCTCGCAGGAATGGGCGGTTATATTTATATCGCAACCACTTCCGCGGGAACGGCTGAAAGCACGGTTGCAGGAATGGGCTTCCTTGCACTTGCAATAATGATTTTCGGTAACTGGAAACCCGTCGGTATTTTCCTGGGCGCGCTTATGTTCGGGTTCTTAAAATGTATCGGCGTCGTTTCTTCGTCTGTCGGACCGTTGAAACAACTCGGTTTGCCGATGTATTTCTACAACATAATCCCGTACGTCGTAGTGCTTGTAGTTCTTGCAATCACTGCTAAGAAGTCCGGTTGCCCGAAAGCGGAAGGTATTCCGTACGACCAGGGTATGAGATAAGACGCTGCGGGCGGCAAAAACGGTCACAATTTTTTGCGGAATTGTAACTAAAAACAGAAACAAAGTTGCGTGCCGCTTTCGACACGCAATTATTGTTAAAGGAGACGCATTATGAGAATGTTCGACGTTATCAAAAAGAAACGCGACGGGGGTAAACTTACAGCCGAAGAGATTAACTTTTTTATCGACGGTTACGTCAAAGGCGAGATACCGGACTATCAGGCGTCCGCGCTGCTTATGGCGATTTATTTTAAGGGAATGGACGAAGAAGAGACCCGATTTCTTACGTTTGCCGTCCGCGATTCGGGGACGAAACTCGATTTTTCGGGCATAAAGGGCGTTCGTGTAGACAAGCACTCCACGGGCGGAGTGGGGGACAAAACCAGTCTTGTGGTTGCGCCTATCGTTGCTTCGTGCGGCGTTAAAGTCGCAAAAATGAGCGGCAGAGGGTTAGGACACACGGGCGGAACGGTTGACAAACTCGAATCCATACCGTCGTTTCGCACGGATTTAAGCGAAGAAGAGTTCATAAAAATCGTAAACGATATAGGCATTTGCATCGTAGGGCAAAGCAAAGAACTTGCGCCTGCGGACAAAAAACTTTACGCGCTCCGCGACGTCACCGCCACGGTGGACAGTCTTCCCCTTATCGTGTCCAGCATTATGGGTAAAAAACTCGCCGCAGACGACGACTGTATCGTGCTTGACGTTAAATCCGGGAGCGGAGCGTTTGCGAAAACGCCCGAACAAAGCAGAATTCTGGGCGAATATATGGTAAAAATCGGTAAAGCGGCAGGCAAGAAAATGCTTGCGCTGGTAACCGATATGGACAGACCGCTGGGAAGAGCGATAGGCAATTCGCTCGAGGTCATCGAAGCGATCAACACCCTTAAAGGCAACGGACCCGAAGATTTTACCGAAATCTGCGTAATTCTTGCGTCCTATATGCTCAACCTTGCCGATTACGGAACGTACGAAGAGTGCGAAAAGAAGGTGAAACTCGCTATACAGAACGGCAGCGCGCTTAACGTTCTCAAAAAGATGATCAAAGCGCAAGGCGGCGACGAAAGGTGCGTCGACGACGTTTCCCTTTTCAGGATCGCACCTTACAAGGGAGTCGTTCTCGCTCCGACGGACGGATACGTCTACAAGGTTGACACCGAAGGATACGGCATAGCAAGCCTTATGCTCGGAGCCGGCAGAAACCGCAAAGAAGACGATATTGACTACGGCGCGGGGATTATCCTTCACAAAAACACCGGCGACTACGTCCGTAAAGGCGAAATTCTTTGCGAGACGTTTACGTCAAACGAAAGTCTGCTTAAAGCGGCGGAAGAGAAATTCCTTTCTTCCACCGAAATACGCAAAGAAAAACCCGTCGCGCGACCGCTCGTGCTTGACGTCGTAAGATAAAGGAATATACAAATGGCAAAACTATATTTTAAGTTCGGAGCGATGGGCTGCTCGAAAACGGCGCAGGCGCTCATAACGAAATTTAACTACGAAGAACGCGGAATGAAAGTAATGCTTATCAAACCGTCGGTAGACAATCGTGACGGCGCGACGGTCATAAAAAGCCGTATAGGGTTGTCCGAAAACGGCATTACGGTATCCACAACGGACAATTTATACGAATTATACCGCACGGAACACGGCGATTGCAACGTAATAATCGTGGACGAATGTCAGTTTCTCACGCCCGAGCAAGTGGATCAACTCGGCGACGTGGTTATTGATTTTAACGTGCCGGTATTATGTTTCGGCTTAGCGACCGATTTTACCACGCATTTGTTTCCGGGGAGCAGAAGGCTTTTCGAGATAGCGGAGTCCATATCGGAGATTAAGTCCGTATGCAAATGCGGCGCGAAAGCGACGGTAAACGCGCGTCTTGACGACGAAGGCAACGTTTTGTTCAAGGGCGAGCAGGTTTGTATCGGCGGTAACGACAGGTACGTTGCGATGTGTCGCAGGTGCTGGTTAAAGAAGAAAGCGGAACAGGAAAAGAAAAACTAGCGACGATGAAAAGGATAGTAATAGGGCTTTGCGGCGGAACGGGGAGCGGAAAGACCACGCTTGCCAAAAGGATATACGAAGCGTTCAAAGACGACGCGCTTTTAATCGGAATGGACAGTTATTACAAAGACTACGCCGAGTATCCGTTCGAAGAGCGCGTTAAAGTGAACTACGATCACCCGAGTTCGTTCGACACGGACTTACTGATTAAAGATCTTGCCGCGTTGAAACGTGGCGAAACGGTAATGCTTCCGGTGTACGATTTTACGCATTTTTGTCGCGCCAAAGAATCGATAAGGACCGAGAGCAAAAGGGTAATAATCGTCGAAGGGATACTGCTGTTCGAGAACAAAGAACTAGTCGACGGTTTAGACATAAAAATATTCGTGGACACGGACGCGGACGTAAGGATACTCAGGCGAATAATGCGCGACGTAAAGGAGCGCGGCAGGAGTCTGGATTCGGTCGTCAATCAGTACCTGACGACGGTAAAACCGATGCACGAAACGTTTATCGAACCGTCGAAACGGGAAGCGGACGTAATAGTCCCCGAAGGCGGACACAACGAAGTTGCGTTTGATATGATATTCAGCACGATACTGAAAAAAATAAACGAATAAAACGGAGAAATAATTATGGAAATCAAAGAAATTTTGGCAAAATGCGATCACACGCTGCTTGCTCAGACTGCGACGTGGGAAGAGATCAGGGCTATTTGCGACGACGGAATCAAGTACTCGACCGCGTCCGTTTGCATACCGCCGTGTTACGTTAAGCAAGCGAAAGAGTACGTCGGCAACAAACTTGCCGTTTGCACGGTTATCGGTTTTCCCAACGGCTATAACACGACCGCCGTTAAAGAATACGAAACGCTCGACGCCATAAAAAACGGCGCGGACGAAATCGATATGGTAATAAACATAGGGCAACTCAAAGCGAAGAACTACGATTACGTATTAAACGAAATCAAAACGCTGAAAAAAGCGTGCGGCGAAAAGATACTCAAAGTTATTATCGAAACGTGTTTGCTTACCGACGAAGAAAAGGTAAAAATGTGCCGGATCGTGACCGAAGCGAAAGCGGATTATATCAAGACGAGCACGGGCTTTTCCAAAGCGGGAGCGACGTTTGCGGATATAAAACTGTTTGCCGAAAACGTAGGTAAAGACGTAAAAATGAAAGCGGCGGGCGGAATATCGAGCATAGAAGACGCCGAAGAGTTTATCGCGCTCGGAGCGAGCAGGCTCGGAACGAGCAGAGTTGTAAAGATAGTAAAACAAAGAGAAAAGGAGTAAAAAATGAGAGAAAAGAGGTTACACCCCAACATTCCCACGCCGCACATAACGGCTGAATACGGCGATTTTGCGGAAACGGTGCTAATGCCCGGCGATCCGCTCAGAGCGAAGTTTATCGCGGAGAATTTCCTTACCGACGCGCGCCTCGTCAACAACGTACGCGGAATAAACGGTTACACCGGGTATTACAACGGCAAGAGAGTGTCCGTAATGGCGTCCGGAATGGGACAACCGTCCATAGGAATATATTCGTACGAACTGTTTAATTTTTACGACGTGAAAAACATAATAAGAATAGGCAGTTGCGGCTCGTTTGACAAAGATTTGCACGCAAGGGACATCATCATAGCGATGGGCGCTTGCACAAACGGCAATTTTGCCGCGCAGTACAACCTGCCCGGTACGTTCTGCCCGATAGCGGATTTTAATCTCGTGAGAAAGGCGGCGGAACTGTGCGAAAAAGCGGGAGTCAACTTCAAAGTCGGCAATATTTTATCGTCCGACGTGTTCTACGACGACGCAAACTCGGGAATGCAATGGGCGAAAATGGGCGTTCTCGGCGTAGAAATGGAATCCGCCGCGTTGTACTGCAACGCCGCAAGAGCAGGCAAAAGCGCGCTTTGCATCTGCACGGTAAGCGATTCTTTCGTTAACCCGGAAGAAAACACGACGGCGGAAGAAAGACAAAATTCGTTTACGGCGATGATGAAAATCGCACTCGAACTTGCGTAAAACGTTAAAAACAAGGTGGTTTTTTAATAAAGAAGGCGAAAAATGAAAAGATTTTTTATTATCGTACTCGACAGTTGCGGAATAGGGGAAATGACCGACGCATATTTATGGCACGATGAAGGCAGCAACACGCTCGGCACTATCCGAAAAGACCCTGCGTTTAACTGTCCTAATCTCGTTAACGCCGGTTTGTTTAATATTGATAACGTGGGCGGGGGGATCGACAACCCCGTAGGTTCGTTCGCGCGGCTAAAGGAACTGTCTATGGGAAAAGACACGACGATAGGGCACTGGGAGATCGCCGGGCTGGTTTCGCCCAAAGCGCTGCCGACCTATCCGAACGGTTTTCCCGAGCGGGTAATCGACGAGTTCGAAAGAAGAACGGGAAGAAAAATTCTTTGCAACAAGCCGTATTCGGGGACGGAAGTCATTAAAGATTACGGCGAAGAACATATGCGCACGGGCGATTTAATCGTCTATACGTCGGCGGACAGCGTGTTCCAGATAGCCGCGCACGAAAGCGTCGTGCCGGTGGAAGAACTCTACCGCTATTGCGAAATAGCGAGAGAAATTCTCGTCGGCGAAAACGGCGTCGGCAGGGTAATAGCAAGACCTTTTACCGGGGTTTATCCCTTTACGAGAACCGCCAACAGGCACGACTTTTCACTCGTACCCCCGTCGGAAACGATGCTCGACAGGCTTAAAAAAGCAGGTTTGGCAACCATATCCGTAGGCAAAATTTACGATATTTTCGCCGGAAAGAGCGTAAGCGAAAGTAACCGCACTACGTCCAACGCAAACGGAATGGAAGTAACTTTGGAGATACAAAAACGTGACTTCGAAGGGTTGTGTTTCGTTAATCTCGTCGATTTCGATATGAAATACGGACACAGAAACGACGTAAGAGGCTACGCAAACGCTATGACGGAATTTGACGGATATTTGAAGAAATTTACCGATAATATGCGTAAAGACGACGTTTTGATAATAACCGCCGACCACGGTTGCGACCCCGGCACGCCGTCTACCGACCACTCCAGAGAGTACGTCCCGATGATTATTCTCGGCGATAAAATAAAAAACGGCGTAAATCTCGGCACGAGAAAAGGTTTTTGCGATATATCCGCTACCGTGCTCGATTACTTCGGCGTAGACAAGGGCAAAACCGCAGGCAACAGTTTTCTCGGAGAAGTGACGAAATGATTAACGATAAAGACCTTATGAAAATTGCCGAAGAGGCGAGAAAAAAAGCGTATACGCCGTATTCGCGGTACAAAGTCGGCGCCGCGCTCGTCGGTAAAGACGGAAAAATTTACACCGGGTGCAACATAGAAAACGCCACGTTTACTCCCACCGTTTGCGCGGAAAGAACGGCTTTTTTCAAGGCGATCAGCGAAGGCACGACGGAGTTCGAAAAAATTGCGATTACCGGCGCAAAAGAAGGAGAAACGAGCGATAATTGTACGCCTTGCGGCGTTTGTCGGCAGGTTATGGCTGAATTCTGCGATAAGAATTTCAAACTCGTTTTGGGCAATTCCGACAATATAAAAACCTACACTTTAGACGAAATTTTGCCGTTTTCTTTTACGAAAAAAGAGTTGTAAACCGATAAAAAAGATATTAAAAACCGTTAAGAAAAAGCCTTCTTAACGGTTTTTTGTTTAACATTTTTAGGATGAAACGGGATTATTTTTCGTCGGAATGAGGTTCGGCGATTTTTTCGACGGACGGTTTGACGTGAACGTCGAGTTGCGGATAGGGGATATCTATGCCGCCGTCGTCGAAGGCTTTTTTGACGTTTTCAAGCATATTCGCTTTAACCGTCCAGTAATCGTCCGCTTTGCACCAGAACTTCGCTCCGAGATCGATACTCGAAGACGACTGCGCGCTCATTCGGACGGACGGAGCCGGGTCGGTAAAGATAAGTTCGTCGTTTTTCGCCGTTTCCAGTATTATCGCTTTCGCTTTTTCGAAGTCGTTTTCGTACGCTATGGAGAAAGTTACGTCCACTCTGCGAGTGCCTTTTTCGGTATAGTTTACGATTTCGCTCGTGGAAAGTTTGCCGTTGGGGAGATAAACGACTTTATTGTCGCTCGTACGAAGTTTGGTATGGCAGATAAGAATGTCCTGAACGGTGCCTTCGTATCCGCACGCGCAAATAAAATCGTCTACGCGGAAAGGACGGGTGATAAGTATCAGAACGCCGCCGGCAAGGTTGGACAACGTGCCGTTTACCGCAAGTCCGACGCCTACGCCGAGAGAAGCGATTAACGCCGTAATGCCGCTCGTGTTGATTCCGAGATAGGATACAAGAGCGACCACGATAAGCACTTTAAGCCCGATTTTTACGACGTAACTAAGGGTGCGATAAAGCGTTTTGTCGACTTTTTTCGTATCCTCGAGTTTTTTGCCGCGTTTTTCGATGCTTTTGCTGATACGATTGATTATCGCAAACGAAACGATGAGAATAACTATCGAAACGAGAATTTTTATTCCCGTGTTGGTGAGCCAGTTTTGTACCGTTGCCCAAATTTGTTTCCAGTCCATTATAAAATCCTTCTTAAGTTTTTCTTCAATCGTATTGTATACTTAACCGCCAAAAAAGTCAAATGCCGTTTTCGTAGCAGTACCTAAGCAAAGCGTAACAGGTTTTTGCGTCCTTAATTTCGTTGCTTAATACCTTTTCCAAAGCGGTTTTTATCGGCATTTTCACTAAATCGACGAACTCGTCTTCGTCTAAATGTACATGCGTTTTTTTAAGATCTTTCGCCAAAAACACGTAGAGATTTTCGTCGGTATAACCCGGAGTGGGATAAATAACGCCGTACGGCGTAATCGAACCGACAAAGCCCGTTTCTTCTTCGAGTTCTCTCGCGGCGGTTATTGCCGCGTCTTCGCCTTTTTCTAGTTTGCCGGCAGGTATTTCGAGCAGTATTCGACCGTATGGATATCTGAACTGCCGCACAAGGTATACGTTTTGCTCGTTATCTATCGGAAGCACGGACGCGCCGCCGCGGTGCGATACGTATTCTCTTTCCGCTTGTTTTCCGTCGGGCAAAAGCACTTTGTCCACCGATAAATCAATAATTCTTCCCGAAAAAATCTTTTTACCGGATAGTTTTTTTTCAATAAGTTTTTCGTCGGTCATCGTTTAATCCTTTCTTTTTTATCTGAATGATTTTTTACGTTTTCGGTTTGATTTTTCTTTTGCTTTTCGGCAAAAAAATTACACTTTTGAATGTGATTTTTCGTTGTTTTCCGTTTTATTATACGACGGAACGCAGGAAAAAACCTTGAAAAGGGCGTTCGGCGACGGATAAAACGTTTTCGTTTTTTCGTTCGGTATGTTATACTGATTTTATAAGCGCACGATCGTGCGGACGGAGTACGGCGAATGAAAATACTTTATCTTAAATATGCGGTGGAAATTGCGAAAATCGGCTCGCTCAATAAGGCGGCGGAAGAACTTTGCATTGCGCAACCGAACCTGTCGAGAGCGATAAAAGAACTCGAGAAAGAACTTAACATCGTTATTTTCGAGCGTAACGCCAAGGGAATGACCCTTACCCCCGACGGAGAAAAACTTATCCAGTACGGACGGAAAATTCTTAAAGAAATCGACGACGTGGAGCGTCTTTTCAGCGATTCGTCGTTGGGGAAAAAGCGTTTTTCCGTGTCCGTTCCGAGAGCGAGTTATATCGGCGACGCTTTCGCTTCGTTTTCGCTTGAAGCCAACGCCCTTAACAACGTCGAAATGTTTTACAAAGAAACCAACGCTTTGCGCGCGATAAAAAACATTCTCGAAGAAGATTACAATCTCGGAATTATCCGTTACGCCGTCAACTACGACTCGTACTATAAGACGATGCTCAAAGAAAAAGACCTTTACAGCGAAGTGCTGAACGAGTTCCGGTATACGCTTATTATGAACAAGAACAATCCGCTTGCGCTTTTGCCGGAAATCCGTTATACGGACCTTGAAAACTACGTCGAAATCGCTCACGCAGACCCGTACGTTCCTTCCTTGCCGTTTTCTATGGTAAGGAAAGAAGAACTTCCCGACAACATCAGGAAAAGGATTTTCGTGTTCGAAAGAGCGAGCCAGTTCGAAGTGCTATGCAAAAACACGTCTACTTTTATGTGGGTTTCGCCTATGTCGCAGTCAACCCTGTCGCGGTTCGATTTGGTGCAAAGAGAATGTGTGGATAACGTAAAAAAATACAAAGACGTCCTGATTTACCGAAACGATTACAAACTTTCCTCCCTAGATAAAGCATTTATATCCGAACTCGACAAATCTATCGAAAGATTTAACTCGAAATAACTGCTTTCTACGAATAACGTCCTATTTTTGCGTTTTTCTTTCACTTCTGGCTATATCAAAAATGATATAACTTATATAAAAATAAGTATCACACTTTTTTCGCTCCGTTTGTTATAATAGATATTAAAGTATCGATTTAGGATTAAATGATTTAGGATTAAATTATATTCGGTTATTAATCCGCGAATACGAAAACGACGGAAAAAACGGACGGGCGAAACGAGCCTATTCGTAAAGGAAGGCAAAAAAATGAAAAAAGTTACGGTTTGTATCGGCAGTTCTTGCCACGTTAAAGGCTCGTGCCGGGTTATCGAAAGACTTCAATATCTTATTGCTCAGAACAAACTCGGCGATGAAGTCGAACTTGCGGGCAAGTTTTGTATGGGAAGATGCGCCGAAGGCGTTTGCGTAGACGTGGACGGCAAAGATTATTCTGTCAGTCCTGCGACGGTAGACGAATTTTTCAAAACCGCGGTTCTCGCGAACGAATAAGCGCGGATAAGAGCATATCGCGGAATAAGGGTGTCCTAAGCGTGAGTTCAGGTATCCCGCACAACACGAAAGAGAGGCAATTAATGAACAAAATCACAATTATCGGAAGCGGCAGAGTAGGGTCTACGATAGCGTATTCGCTTACCTGCAGAGGAATGGCGTCGAAGATAGTAATCATCGACATCAACAACGAGCGCGCTTTGGGCGAAGCGATGGATATTCGTCAGGGACTTCCCTACGACGCGTCGTGTTCGATTTACGCCGGAAGTTACGCCGACGCGGTGGATTCGGACATAGTAATCATCACGAGCGGTATCGCGCGTCAACCCGGGCAGAGCAGGCTCGATCTTATCAACATCAACATCGGAATACAAAAATCGATTATTCCGCAGATTACGGCTTACGCACCGAACGCGGTTTATATCATCGTATCCAACCCCGTAGACATACTTACTTATGCGTTTTGCAAACTTTCGGGCATACCCGAAAACAAGATTATCGGTTCGGGCACGATACTCGACACTTCGAGATTGAGAGCGAGAATAAGCGAGTATTGCAACGTCGATCCGGAAAACGTAAACGCGTACGTACTCGGCGAGCACGGCGATTCGGAGTTTATACCGTGGTCGGTCGCCAACGTTGCCGGAGTTCCGCTCGACGAATACACGAGTTCTCTTATCGGTCGGAAGGGAATTGCCGCGCCGCTCGATAAGGAAGAGATCACGAGTTACGTCCGCGGTTCGGGTTCGAGAATCATTTCCCGTAAGGGCGCGACTTTCTATGCGGTTTCTTCCGCTGTTTGTTATATTTGCAAGGCGGTTTTGTCTGATTCCAACACGGTTATGCCGGTTTCTTCGATGATGAACGGCGAGTACGGAATAAGCGACGTATGTCTTAGCGCGCTATGCGTAGTCGGCAAGAACGGAATTAACGGCAAACTCGGTATCAAACTTACCGACGAAGAGATTGCGAATTATCGCAACAGTGCGAAAGTGCTTAAAAAGGTTATCGCGCAGAGCGAGTTTTAACGAGCCGACGGGGAGTGGAAAATCTTCCCTCGACTAAAAAATTGACAAGCACCGAATATATAGTATAATAAATTATATAAACTATAAAAACCAAATAAATAAAAGCAAAATTTTGCGGAGGTTAAAATGGAATATCGTATCGAAAAAGACACAATGGGCGAAGTTAAAGTCCCTGCCGACAAATACTGGGCGGCGCAAACCGAAAGAAGTTTCGAGAATTTCAAAATCGGCAACGAGATTATGCCGAGAGAAATCACTCACGCGTTCGGAATCCTGAAAAAGGCAGCCGCTATCGCTAATTACAATCTTGGAAAACTTCCCGAAGAAAAACTCAACGCCATCACGGCGGCTTGCGACGAAGTTATTTCCGGCAAACTTAACGAGCATTTCCCGCTCGTCGTTTGGCAGACCGGCAGCGGAACGCAATCCAATATGAACGCGAACGAAGTTATCGCCAACCGCGGCAACGAAATCGCCGGGAAGAAACTTCTTCACCCCAACGACGATATTAACAAGAGCCAAAGTTCGAACGATACGTTCCCCACGGCTATGCACATCGCGGCGGTATGCGCTATCGAAGACCATCTTTTCCCCGCTATGGAAAAACTCATCGCTACCTTCAAAAGACTTGAAAAAGAAAACGAAGGTATCGTAAAGAGCGGCAGAACGCACCTTCAGGACGCGGTACCGATTGCTTTCTCGCAGGAAATCAGCGGTTGGAGAGCGATGGTAGAAAAGACCGAAGAACAAATCAGACTTACGCTCGGCGGACTTAAAGAACTCGCGCTCGGCGGAACTGCCGTAGGTACGGGACTTAACGCTCCTAAGGGATTTGACGAAGAAGTTGCAAAACAGGTAAGCGAAATCACCGGTAAAAACTTCGTTACTTCTGACAACAAGTATCACGCGCTTACTTCCAAAGACGCGTTGGTATTCGCTCACGGCGCAATGAAAGCGCTCGCGTGCAACCTTATGAAAATCGCCAACGACATTCGTTGGCTCGCTTCCGGTCCTCGTGACGGTTTGGGAGAAATCTTCATTCCCGAAAACGAACCCGGTTCTTCGATTATGCCCGGCAAAGTAAACCCGACTCAGTGCGAATCGATGACGATGGTAGCGGTTCAGGTTATGGCAAACGACGTAGCGGTATCTATGGGCGCGTCGCAAGGCAACTTCGAACTCAACGTATTTATGCCGGTAATCATCTACAACTTCCTGCAATCGGCTAAGATCCTTGCGGACGGCATTATCTCGTTCGAAACCCATTGCGTAACGGGTATCAAAGCGAACAAAGAAAAGATGGCGCACAATTTGCATAACTCGCTTATGCTCGTAACCGCGCTTAACCCCTATATCGGATACGAAAACGCTGCAAAAACCGCTAAAAAGGCGCACAAAGAAAACATTTCTTTGAAAGAAGCGTGCGTATCGCTCGGATTCCTTACCGCGGAAAAATTCGACGAAGTGTTCCATCCCGAACAGATGGCGTATCCCCACTGCTAATACGCAAGACGTTTTTAGGAAAGAACGATTGATTTATCGGGCGACGGGTTCGTTGCCCGATAAAAGCGGAAAAAGAGATAAAAAAGGAAAAAATTGATGAAAATTAGTTATTATCCCGGCTGTACTCTGAAGACCAAAGCGAAAGACCTCGATTTATACGCGCGTCTTTCGGCGGAAAAACTGGGTATAGAGATGGAAGAAATCGAAAACTGGACTTGTTGCGGAGCGGTGTATCCCACGGCGCGCGACGAGATAGCGACAAAGTTGTCGGCGGTCAGGGCGCTCGATTACGCTAAGAAAAACGGAGGGAAGTTGCTTACCCTCTGTTCTGCTTGTCATAACGTGATTAAGCGTGTGAACGACGATATGAAAAACGACGAAAACGTTGCGTTTAAGGCAAACAATTATCTTAAACTCGACGAAGAGTATCATGGAGAAACCGAAGTAATACACTATCTCGAAATGCTCAGAGATATAGTAGGTTTTGACGAGATAGCAAAAAAAGTCGTTAATCCCGTTAAGAAAAAAATCGGTGCGTACTACGGTTGCTTACTGCTCAGACCGAGCAACGTTATGGCGTTTGACAATCCCGAAAATCCCACGATTATCGAAGATTTTATCAAAGCAATCGGCGGAACGCCCGTTAAGTATCCTATGCGCAACGAGTGTTGCGGAGCGTACGTTTCTTTCGCAAGCGAAGAACTTCCGAAGAAGCGCAGCGACGCGATAATAAAGAGCGCGTGCGATAACGGCGCGGAAGTCATCGTTACGGCTTGTCCGCTTTGCCTGTACAATCTGCAAAAGAATTCGGACGGAAAAGCGCAAATCGTTTATTTTACCGAACTTCTTGCGGAAGCGTTGGGGGTGAAAGAGTAATGACTACGACCGAATATAAAGAAAATCTCGTACGTATGAGCGGTACGGACGTAAAAAAATGTATGAAATGCGGCAAATGTTCGGGTAGATGCCCGGCATTCCACGAAATGGATATCAAACCGCATCAGTTCGTAAACTATCTTGCGAGCGGAAAGATAAAAGAACTTCTCGAAAGCAAGGCGAGCCTTTACTGCCTTTCGTGTATGGCGTGCGTAGAACGTTGTCCGCGCGGAGTTGCGCCGCAAGGCGTAATCGAAGCGGTAAGAACGACGGTAGCGAGAATGCAGGGAAACAACGGTATCAAAGCCGAAGACATTCCGCCTATCGTGGACGAACTCATACCGCAGCAACTGCTCGTAAGCGCATACAGAAAATATAACAAATAGATAAAGAGAGAATTAAGATGCAGAGAATAGGAGTATTTATTTGTTGGTGCGGCAGTAACATAGCCGCGACGGTGGACGTCGAACGCGTGGCGCAGGCAATCAAAGCCGAGCCCGGCGTCGTTTATTCCGCCGATTATCAATATATGTGTTCGGAAAACGGTCAGCAACTGATAAAGAACGCGATTAAGGAATACAACCTTACCGGCGTAGTTATCGGTTCCTGCTCGCCGAGAATGCACGAAGCGACGTTCAGAAAAACCGCCGAAAGCGCGGGACTTAACCCGTTTATGGTGGAAGTGGCGAACCTTCGCGAACAGTGTTCTTGGATACATAAAGACAAGGAAGAAGCGACGGAAAAAGCGCTCGTACTCGTCCGCACGGCGATAGCGAAAGTCAGACTTAACGCTCCGCTTACGGCAGGCGAAAGCCCGGTAAAGAAACGCGCGCTGGTAATCGGCGGCGGTATTGCCGGCATTCAGGCGGCGCTTGACATTGCGGAAGCAGGATACCCGGTAGACATCGTGGAAAAGAACGCGACTATCGGCGGAAGAATGGCGCAACTGGACAAAACGTTCCCCACGCTCGACTGCTCGGCTTGTATCCTTACGCCGAAAATGGTCGATTGCGCGCAGAACGAAAAAATCGACATTCTGTCGTATTCCGAAGTGGAAGAAGTCAAAGGCTTCGTCGGCAACTTCACCGTTAAAATCAGAAAGAAAGCGCGTTTCGTCGACGAAACCAAATGTACCGGCTGTAAAGTCTGTATGGAAAAATGCCCGTCGAAGAAGGGACTTAACGAGTTCAATATGAATCTCAACAATCGCACGGCGATTTACATTCCCTTCGCTCAGGCTATCCCGAACGTGGCAGTTATAGATCCCGAACAGTGCATTAAACTCAAAACGGGCAAATGCGGACTTTGTTCTAAATTCTGCGGAGCGGGCGCGATAAACTACGAAATGAAAGACGAGTTTATCGAAAGAGAATACGGCGCGATCGTAGTCGCTACCGGATTCCGTCCGATCAAATTAGACGCATTCAACGAGTACGGATACAGCGACAACAAAGACGTCGTGACTTCTCTCGAACTCGAAAGACTGATGAACGCGGCAGGTCCGACGAACGGCGTTCTGCTCCGTCCGTCCGATCTTACTCACCCGAAGGTAATCACCTTTATTCAGTGCGTGGGTTCTCGTGACGTGTCGGGTTGCGGCAAGCCGTACTGCTCGAAAATCTGCTGTATGTATACGGCTAAGCACGCTATGCTTATCCGTGAAAAGTACCCTGATACCGAAGTTCACGTTTTCTACATAGACGTAAGAACGCCGGGTAAAAACTACGACGAGTTTTATCGTCGCGCGGTAGAACAATACGACGTGGATTACATAAAAGGTATGGTCGGAAAGGTTTACAACGAAAACGGTAAACTTATGGTACAAGGCAGCGACCTTCTCACCAACGAACAAATCGTTATTCCCAGCGACCTAGTCGTTCTTGCGACGGCTATCGAACCAGAACCGTCCGTTCGTAAGATAGCGACCCTTCTTACCGCGAGCATAGACACCAACAATTTCCTTAACGAATCTCACCCGAAACTTCGTCCCGTGGAAAGCCCGACTGCCGGCGTGTTCCTTGCGGGCGTATGTCAGGGACCGAAAGACATTCCGGAAACCGTTTCTCAGGCGTCCGCGTGTGCGGCTAAGGTAATCGGACTTCTCGCAAAAGATCATCTGAAAACCAACCCATGCGTCGCTCACCCCGATGAGAATATGTGTAACGGCTGTTCGCAGTGCGCCAACGTATGCGCGTACGGCGCAATCACTTATATAGATAAGGAATTCAGACTGGGCGGCGGAAAGACGGAAACGAGAAGAGTAGCGTCCGTAAATCCCGCGGTTTGCCAAGGTTGCGGAGCGTGTACGGTAACCTGTCCGTCCGGAGCGATGGACTTGTCCGGGTTCAGTTCGAACCAGATTATGTCGGAGGTTGAAGCGATATGCAAGAGATAAACGAAAAGAAAGAATTTGTACCGAACATAGTCGCTTTTTGCTGCAACTGGTGTTCGTACGCCGGAGCGGACCTTGCCGGTTCGGGAAGAATGTCGTATCCCGCCAACGTAAAAATCGTAAGAGTGCCGTGTTCGTGCAGAGTTAATCCGACGTTCGTACTCAAAGCGTTTCAACGCGGAGCGGACGGCGTGATACTTTGCGGATGTCACCCGGGCGATTGCCACTACGTTACGGGCAACTATTATACGAGAAGAAGAATGTCCCTTTTGTTCAGTTTTCTCGATTTTATGGGAATCGAAAAAGAAAGAACGAGAGTGGAATGGGTATCCGCGGCGGAAGGCGCAAAATTCTCCGCGGTTATGAACGATTTCGTCCGTCAGATCACCGCTTTGGGCGAAAACAAGAGATTACAGGACCTGAGAGTAAAGGAGGACTAGGAAGATGAACGAACTTCAATCGGCTATGGTAAAAAGAGCCGCCGCCCTTCTCGAAAGCGGGGAAGTAAAAAGGGTGGTCGGCTGGAAGAAAGGCGAGTTTGCCTTTGACCCGTCGCCTGCTACGTTCGAAACGGCGGAATCGCTCGGAGAATTCGTTTACAACGATTTTTGCGGAGCGAACCTTTCGAAATACCTTATCGAAATATCGAAAAAAGAGGGCAAAACCGCAATCTTTTTGAAACCGTGCGACAGTTACAGTTTTAACCAACTCGTTAAAGAACACAGAGTGGTCAGAGAAAAAGTACTGGTTATTGCAGTCGAATGTCAGGGCAAACTCTCTCCGCGTAAACTCGAAGAAAAGGGTATTACCGGGATAAGAGAAGAGCGTTACGAAGGCAGCGAAGCGGCGTTTGACACGATTTACGGCGAAAAGAAGATAAACAAAGGCGAAGTTTTGCTCGACAAATGCCTTACCTGCAAGAGCAAGAAGCACGCGGTAAGCGACGAAAGCATAATCTTCAACGAGATGAAAGCCGGCGAATTCGACAGATTCTCTAAGGTAAGAGAACTGGAAAATATGACGGCGGACGAAAGATTCGAGTTCTGGCAGGGACAACTTTCGAAGTGCATAAGATGCAACGCTTGTCGTAACGTTTGTCCGGCTTGTTCGTGCATCAAGTGCGTGTTCGACAACCCGAAATCGGGCGTTGCCGGAAAAGCGAACGCAGACAGTTTTGAAGAACAACTGTTCCATATAATAAGAGCGTTCCACGTGTCGGGAAGATGTACCGACTGCGGAGAATGTTCGAGAGTATGTCCGCAAGGGATACCGCTGCAACTTCTCAACAGGAAGTTTATAAAGGACATTAACGTTCTTTACGGCGAATATCAGGCGGGCGAAGTCGCGGAAGGCAAAACGCCGCTTACTTCGTACACCGAAGGCGACGTCGAACCGATCAACGCGATCGCGCAAACGGAGGGCAAATAATGAAAAAAATCAAGAGAGAAAATCTGAACGCGTTTTTTGCGGCGGTTTCGGAAAAAATGCCCCTTTATCTGCCCGTTAAAAACCACGGAGAAGTAAACTACGGCAAATACGAGTCCACGAGCGAAGTTATGCTCGACACGCTTAAGACCGTTAAATCTCCGAAAAACTACTTCTTCCCGCAGACCGAAGATATGATGAAGTTCAGGGTAGAAGGAAAGAAAATCGAAATTATCGATATAAGAGAAGCGCAGGCGCCGTTCGTTCTGTTCGGCGTGAGAGCGTGCGACTACAAAGCGTTTTCCGTTTTGGACAACGTTTTTCTCCAAGACCCGGTAGACACCTACTATAAGGCGAGAAGGGAAGCGGCGATAATCTTCACGCTTGCCTGCGGCAAACCCGAAGAAAGTTGTTTCTGCTCTTCTTTCGGTATCGACGCAAGCGATCCCAAAGGCGACGCGACCGTATGGCTGGACGAAAAATACGCTTACGTTAAAGCCAACACGGAAAAAGGCGAAAGCGTGCTTTCGTTATACGGCGAAGCGGCCGACGGCGGAGAAAAGGAAGTCGAAAAAATCAAAAAAGCGTCCAAAGAGATTACGGAAAAACTTCCGTTTGCTCATCTCGATTTAAGCGCGTTCAAACCCGAAAACCTTAACGAACTGTTCGAATCGGACAAATGGAACGAACTCTCCGAGGCGTGTTTGGGTTGCGGAACCTGCACGTTCGTATGCCCGACCTGCCAATGTTTCGACATTCGCGATTTCAAGACAAACAAGGATATAATACGTTTCCGCTGCTGGGATTCGTGTATGTATTCGGACTTCACGCTTATGGCGGGCGGCAACTCGAGAAAAACTCAGATGCAGCGTTTCCGTCAGAGATTTATGCATAAACTCGTGTACTATCCGTCGCAGTACGGCACGTACTCGTGCGTAGGTTGCGGAAGGTGCGTAAACAAATGTCCGCAACATCTCAACATCGTTAAAGTTATCAAAAAATTAGGGGGACAAGACAAATGATTAACGAAAATCTTATTCCCGTCGTGTGCGAAGTAACCAACATAAGAAAGGACACTCCCGACGTAAAGACGTTCAGAGTAGTCGGGCTTGACGGAAAGAAGCCGTTCGAGCATCTTCCGGGACAATGCGCAATGGTATCCGTGCCGGGCGTCGGCGAATGTATGTTCTCGATTACGAGTTCTCCGACGAACACGGAGTTTATGGAATTTTCCATTAAAAAATGCGGATGCGTTACCGACGTTATTCACTCGATAGAAGAAGGACAGCAAATAACGGTACGCGGACCGTACGGAAAGAACTTCCCGGTAGAAGAAGATTTCAAAGGCAAGGACTTGTTGTTTATTGCCGGCGGTATCGGACTTGCGCCGTTAAGAAGCGTAATAAACTACGTTCGTCACTATCGCGACAACTACGGTAAAGTAACGATCGTGTACGGAGCGAGAAGCAAAGACGATCTCGTGGACATCGAAGAAATCACCAACGAGTGGAAAAACGAGAAAGACTTCGACGTATATCTTACCATCGACAGACCGCAGGAAGGCTGGGACGGACACGTCGGTTTCGTGCCGAACTACGTTAAAGAACTCGGACTTAACCCGAATATGACCGCGGTACTTTGCGGACCGCCGATAATGATTAAGTTCACTCTTGCCGGACTGCTCGAACTCGGTTTCAAAAAAGAAAAGGTTTATACCACGTTGGAACTGAGAATGAAGTGCGGCATAGGCAAATGCGGAAGATGCAACGTAGGCGACAAGTTCGTTTGCAAAGACGGACCCGTTTTCAGAATGGACGAACTTGACGAACTACCCGACGAATATTGATTTAGGAGACAGAAATGGAAAACAAAGTAAACGTTTATTTTTTCGGTAAAAAATATCTCGTACCCGAAAGTCTTACGATAATGAAGGCTATGGAGTATGCCGGATACCAACTCGTCCGCGGTTGCGGTTGCAGAAACGGTTTCTGCGGCGCGTGCGCGACGATATATCGTATTAAGGGACAGCAAGAACTCAAAACCTGTCTTGCTTGCCAACAGCAAGTCGAAGAAGGAATGTACGTCGCGACGCTCCCGTTCTTCCCGCTCGTAAAACAGGTTTACGACATCAACAAGATCAAACCTACCGAGCAGATAATGATGCAACTTTATCCCGAAATTTACAGTTGTATCGGTTGCAACGCCTGCACGAAATCCTGCACGCAGGGACTTAACGTTATGCAATACATAGCGTACGCTCAGCGCGGAGAGTACGAAAAGTGCGCCGAAGAGAGTTTCGATTGCGTAATGTGCGGAGTTTGCTCGTCACGTTGTCCTGCCGGAATATCTCATCCCCAGGTGGCGGAACTTGCGAGAAGACTTTACGGCAAGTATATCGCGCCCGAGTGCAAACATCTCGAAAAGAGAGTGGACGACATCAACAACGGACTGTTCAAACAACTTATGGAAGATATAATGAACAAGCCTATCGAAGAGATGAAAGAACTGTACAACCACAGACAGATTGAAAAATAGGAGAGCGCGAAATGTATAATTACACCGAAGAACAACTTGCTTCGATGAAGAAAGTCGAAGCGACCAGAAAGGAAAGATTCGAAAACCTTTTCCCCAGAATGTCTGCCGAAGAAAAGGACGCGGTTTTGAAAGAAAACCACCCCGACTATATCGACAGCGCGTACGAAAACCTTAAAATCGGACCGAACAAAGGCGAAAAAGTCCTTCACGAACTCGCCGCGCTCCTTCAGGGAAAATCGAGAGTACTCGATATGGACATCGATTTGGAAAACCCGGACTACGACGTAGACGTTTTAGTTATCGGCGGCGGCGGCGCGGGTGCGTCCGCGGCAATCACCGCTCATAAAAACGGCGCGAATGTAATGATGGTGACCAAACTTCGTATCGGCGACGCCAACACTATGATGGCGGAAGGCGGAATACAGGCGGCGGACAAAGAAAACGACAGTCCGGCTATCCATTATCTCGACGCTTTCGGCGGCGGACACTTTGCAGCCAAACCCGAACTTCTCGAAAAACTCGTTTACGAAGCGCCAGACGCAATTAAGTGGCTTTCCGATCTCGGAGTTATGTTTGACAAAGACAAAGACGGCAATATGATCACAACCCACGGCGGCGGCACGAGCAGAAAGAGAATGCACGCGTGCAAGGACTATTCCGGCGCGGAAATTATGCGTACGTTAAGAGACGAAGTTCTTAACAGAGAAATCCCCGTAGTGGACTTCACCGCGGCGATAGAAATAATCAAAGACGAAAACGGCAACGCGGCAGGCGCGGTTCTCCTTAATATGGAAACCAAAGAAATACTCGTCGCCAGAGCGAAGACCGTAATCATTGCGACCGGCGGCGCGGGCAGACTGCATTATCAGGGTTTCCCGACGTCCAACCACTACGGCGCGACGGCGGACGGACTCGTGCTTGCTTACAGAGCGGGAGCGAAACTTCTTTACGCCGACACTCTTCAGTATCACCCGACCGGCGTAGCCGAACCTACCCAGATATTCGGCGCGCTCGTTACCGAAAAAGTACGTTCTTTGGGCGCGCAACTCGTCAACAAAAACGGCGAAGCGTTCGTTTATTCTCTCGAAACCCGTGACGTAACCGCATCTTCGATAATAAGAGAATGTCGTCAAAGACACAACAGTATCAAGACGACGGACGGCGAAGGCGTATGGCTTGACACGCCTATGATAGAACTTATCGGCGGCGAAGGAACCATCGAAAAGAGAATTCCTGCAATGTACAGAATGTTCGGCAAATACGGCATCGATATCAGAAAAGAGCCTATTCTCGTTTATCCGACGCTCCACTATCAGAACGGCGGTATCGACATTGCGGCAAACGGCGAAGCCGGCGTTAAGAACCTGTTCGTCGCGGGCGAAGCGGTCGGAGGAATTCACGGCAGAAACAGACTTATGGGCAACAGCCTTCTCGATATAATCGTTTTCGGAAGAAACGCCGGACACTTTGCGGCGGAAAGAGCGAAAGAAGTCAACGTAGGCAAACTTACCCTGTCGCACGTAAACGCTTTTGAAAAAGAACGCGAATCCGCAGGAATTACCGACGACAAACTTTCTCCGCAAATCTTACCCGACTATACCAGAAAGGATATGTAATCGGAGATAAAATATGGCCGCAAGCAAAGCCGCGGCTTTGCGAATACAATACGGTTTATAAATAAAAGGAACGAAATGGAAACTGAACAAATCGAAAAAGAAACCGTTCAAGAACCCGAACAACAGTCGGGTTCGCCGAAAAAGAACGGTAAAGTAAACAAAAACGTAGTCAAATGGATATGGATAGCGGTAGCCGTACTTGCGGTTATCGGTATCGCCGTTTGGTGCATACTCGCGCCGAAAAAGAGCGAAGCGGGCGTAGCGGACGTTATTCACGTGCCGCAGACCGTAGCGTTGCTTTTCGGAATGTTCCTAATCACGATGGTGGGCTGCCTGCTCGGCAGAGTTACGATTAAGGGCATATCGCTCGGCACGGCAGGCGTATTTCTTATAGCCATTCTTTTCGGGTACCTAAGCACTCTCGACGGACTTAAAGAAATACCTATTTTGAAAATGTTTTATATGGAAAACACGGCGTCCAAACTTTGCGGATACTACAAGGGTATCGTGCAAAATATCGGACTCGTGCTGTTCGTTTCGTCCGTAGGCTGTATCGCCGGACCCAACTTCTTTAAGGACCTTAAACGAAATGCGAAATCGTACGTCGTACTCGGCGTTATGATTATCGTAACGGGAGCGATTATCTCCACGTTGTTTGCGCTTATTCCGGGAATTAAACCCGAATTTTCCGCAGGCGTACTCAGCGGTTCGCTTACCACGACCCCCGGTTATTCTGCGGCGCTCGAAGCGGCGGCAAGCGGAGAATTTACCGATCTCGTTACGCTCGGTTATGCGGTTGCGTACCCGTTCGGCGTAGTAGGCGTCGTGCTTTTCGTACAACTTATCCCCAAAATCACGAAGGCGGATATGGTGAAAGAAAGAGCAATGCTCAGAGTGGACGAAAAGAGTATAAAAGTTAAGAAAGAAGGACTTTTCCAAGTGGATTCGTTCGGTCTTATGCCGTTCGGACTTGCGGTCGTCATCGGACTTATTCTAGGTTCGATAACCATTCCGCTTACGAGCAGGGGATACAACGGACCTACGTTCTCTTTGGGAACGACGGGCGGCGCGCTTATTTCCTGTCTTGTGTTCGGTCACTTCGGACACATCGGCAAACTCGATATGGAAGTTCCGGAAAGGACGACTAAAGTATTCAGAGAATTCGGACTCGTACTGTTCCTTATCGGAGCGGGCGTTTCGGGCGGCGTTGCGCTCGTAGACCAAATCCGTTTGCACGGCGGAATAATAATCCTGTACGGATTCATTGCCGGCGCGCTTATGACCACGCTTCCTATGGTTATAGGTTATATCTTCGCTCGCAAAGTGCTTAAGATGAGTTTGCTCAACACGCTCGGTTCTATTACCGGCGGTATGACCAGCACCCCGGCGCTCGGCACGCTTATAGCGACCGCAGGCACGGACGACGTAGCGGGAGCGTACGCTTCCACTTACCCCATTGCGCTCGTACTAGTAGTACTTGCGTCGCAACTTATTATTACGTTATTATAAAAAAAATCTTTTAGAGAGGTGAAATATATGTCAAAAATCGATTTAACCAAATACGGTATCGTCGGAACGACTGAAATCGTTCACAACCCGTCTTACGAAGTGCTCTTTGAAGAAGAAACCAAACCGGGTCTTGTCGGATATGAAAAAGGACAAGTAAGCGAACTCGGCGCGGTAAACGTAATGACCGGTATTTACACCGGACGTTCGCCCAAAGATAAGTTTATCGTAGTGGACGAAAACTCCAAAGACACCGTTTGGTGGACTTCCGACGCTTATAAAAACGACAACCATCCGGCAAGCGAAGAAACCTGGAAATCGGTTAAAGAAATCGCCATCAAAGAACTTTGCAACAAAAGACTGTTTGTCGTAGACGCGTTCTGCGGAGCGAACAAAGACACCAGAATGGCAGTTCGTTTCATCGTGGAAGTTGCTTGGCAAGCGCACTTTATCAAGAATATGTTCATTGCGCCTACCGCGGAAGAACTCGCTTCTTTCGAACCCGACTTCGTCGTTTACAACGCGTCCAAAGCGAAAGTAGAAAAATACAAAGAACTCGGACTTAACTCCGAAACTGCGGTTGTATTCAACATTACCAGCAGAGAACAGGTTATTATCAACACCTGGTACGGCGGCGAAATGAAGAAAGGTATGTTCTCGATGATGAACTACTATCTGCCCCTTAAAGGTATCGCTTCGATGCACTGCTCGGCGAATACCGATATGGAAGGCAAGAATACCGCTATTTTCTTCGGACTCAGCGGAACGGGCAAAACCACCCTTTCTACCGACCCCAAACGTTTGCTTATCGGCGACGACGAACACGGCTGGGACGATAACGGCGTATTCAACTTCGAAGGCGGTTGCTACGCTAAGGTAATCAACCTCGACAAAGATTCCGAACCGGACATCTACAACGCTATCAGACGCGACGCGCTTCTCGAAAACGTAACTCTCGACAAAGACGGCAAAATCGACTTTGCGGACAAGAGCGTAACCGAAAACACCCGTGTTTCTTACCCGATTAACCATATTGAAAACATCGTACGTCCTATTTCCAGCGCACCGGCGGCAAAGAACGTCATTTTCCTTTCGGCAGACGCTTTCGGCGTACTTCCCCCGGTATCCGTTCTTACCCCCGAGCAGACTCAGTACTACTTCCTCAGCGGATTTACGGCTAAACTTGCCGGAACGGAAAGAGGAATTACCGAACCTACTCCTACTTTCTCGGCTTGCTTCGGACAGGCGGTCCTCGAACTCCACCCGACCAAATACGCGGAAGAACTCGTTAAGAAAATGAAGATGAGCGGAGCGAAAGCGTACCTCGTAAACACCGGCTGGAACGGAACGGGCAAACGTATTTCCATCAAAGATACCAGAGGTATCATCGACGCTATCCTTAACGGCGATATCAACAACGCTCCCACGAAGAAAATTCCTTACTTCGATTTCGAAGTACCGACCGAACTCAACGGAGTCGCTACCGAAATTCTCGATCCCAGAGATACCTACGCAGACAAAGCGGAATGGGACAGAAAAGCGCAAGACCTTGCAGGAAGATTTATCAAGAACTTTGCTAAGTACACGACCAACGAAGCAGGCAAAGCGCTTGTTAAGGCAGGTCCGCAACTGTAATTTTACACCGAGAGATCTTTACGAAAACGGGTGCCGGAAGGCAGCCGTTTTCTTTTTTTTTGTAAAATCCCCGCCCGCCCGCC